>ERZ1643246.284-NODE-284-length-66678-cov-8.567912_pt1 | contig 66678 bp, 60 predicted proteins | sample MGYA00579265_ERZ1643246 | MGnify/ENA primary metagenome ERZ1643246 (study PRJEB29033, sample SAMEA4952261) | chicken gut metagenome | biome: Broiler Chicken; feature: Gastrointestinal Tract; material: Caecum | place: Ireland | collected 2018 | study: Broiler... | reverse complement strand
CGGCGAGCGCATACGCTTACCAAGCGGCAGATACAAGACACACAAAGTTGACCTTACAGGCTGGAACGACAAGGGCAACGCGCTTTTGTGGCGCAAGGCATGGGCGGATATTTCAAACGCTTACCTTGAACGCGCCGGAAGCCCGGAGCGTATCGACCACCGCAGCAACGCCGAGTACGGCATTGACGAGCTGCCTATTTCCAATAATCCAGCATCTGGCTGCAAATTTTAATCTTCCTTTAATTTTCCACCCTTAATATAAAATCATCAAGAGAAACAAAAACGAAATCAGATGATAGATGGAGGAATGAATATGAAGAAATTATTTGCAGGAATCGGAGCAGGATGTGTGGCAGCAGCTTTGGCCGGAATGATGGCAATGACCGTTTTCGCGGCCCAGATCACCGAGGAGGAGGCCAAAAATATTGCACTGAGCCACGCGCAGGTGGACAGCAGCCAGGTGGCGTATATCTTTGCGAAACCTGATTATGACGATGGACGGCTGGTTTACGATGTGGAGTTTTTCACCAGCGATTACAAGGAATATGACTATGAAATCAGCAGAGACGATGGAAGAATTTTAAGCTTTGACTATGATGCGGAGTACGCATTCGAGCGGGAGGCTTACCAGAACAGGGAAAAAGGGGACCGGGGAAACAGAACCCGTCCGGAAGCCGCCATTACCGCAGAGCAGGCAAAGGAGACGGCTTTAAAGCAGGCAGGGCTTGACGCTTCTAAGGTTTCTTATATAGAAGCTCATCTGGATTACGATGACGGGCGTGTACTCTATGAAGGAAAATTCTTCAGCGGTCAGATGGAGTATGAGTTTGAGGTGGACGCTGCCACGGGTATGCTGATCGACTGGGATGTGGAGAGCATCTATGACTGATCAGGCGGAATCGCTGTTGTATAAGAATGATATTAAGGTGCTGCCGCGCTTGTTGTCGCGGTAGCATTTTTCGTTGAAATCCAGGGTAGCCGCTCATCTGTTTATTACTCAGCCGGCTTTAACGAAGATTGTGATATAACTGTGTTCATGATATAATTCCTATGTTACCGCCCCTATACCTGGTAAGGAAAGGGGGTGAGTTCCATGGAAATATTCACTTCACTTATTGTCGCTGTTGTGGCAGGTGTGATTTGCCATCTCATCTGCAAATGGTTGGACGGCGATGAATAGTCGGTAACCAGCCTGTGGGTGTAAGCCTTCCCATTTCTTCAATTAGGAACAGAAAACCCCAGTGTTGCCGCACTGGGGTTTTTGTTGTAGCCAAGTTCCATGGACTACTCACTTCACTTTGCCTACTGGCATTATAGCATATGCAGAATTCCTTTTCAAGATACCAAAAATATTTCCAATAATAATAAAAAACGGAGCCATTGCTCCATAGATGATTTCTCATCTATTTTGCAACGGCCCCTAGAAAAATTTTATTTTTTCATCTGTCTACTTGACAGGAATCAGTTCAAAGTACGTGCCGCAGCCCTATTTACCCGAAGCTATCGAGAAAGCTTTTTCGCCATTCACATATCGGATTGTATTGGATGGTTTCGTGCGTGTGGATATATGTAATAATTTATTGAATTGCTATAATATAAAGCAGTGCTCTGAACCGCCTATGAATAATTTTTTATGAAAATCTGAAATTTATTAAAAATTCGAGGACCGCCGGTCTGAACCAGTACGGTCCAAGCAAAGAAATCATTCTTCATTTTTTTTGCTCCAGCAGGAGTTTTGTATAGCAGTCCAGAACTTTATAGAATGCCGCCAGTTCTTCCTCCGAACAAAACTGTGTCAGAAAATCCAGCGTCTTCTTCAAATTCTTCGCATCATAGAGTTTATGAGCTAGGCTCAGCTCCATGCCCTTGGAGGTGGCGTAGAGGTGAATATTCTTTTCGTTATTCCCCTCTTTCCTTCGGATAATATATCCTTCCTGGCCTAAGAACTTAATAACTTGTGAAATCGATCCCTTTGTCCGATACCATTCGTTCGCTAGATCTGTGACCGTTATACCTGGATTTTCTTCAATATCGGACATAATATGTACGCTCAGCATATTTATTTTTGCGCCTGTCCCATAATCCCTGGCAATATTGGTATAATCATTATATAGTTTTACAAATTTATAGACTTCGTTCGAATGCCGGGTCATGGAATGAAATAGTTCTTCACTGATATCATACGCACCTTCTGCTCTATCACTCTGATTCATCGTCTACTAGCTCCTGTTATTTTGCTTCTATTATATAAAAATATCCAATTGTTTGTCCATTATTTTTTTAAGAAATTTAATTTTATGATTAAACTAAAAATGTGCACAAAAATTTCCGAAAAAATTGTAATAATTGACGTTTATTTTATTCTTATTCAATTTATTCTTGTGTATTCTATGTTATGTGATATAATTTGTTTTATAAAAATGGTTTAATGATTAAACAATAAGGAGGTATAACAATGACAAAAGATTACTTTTTGGAAAACTATTGCCCGGACAGGCACGGGACGAACTGTTCTAAATGGGATATTCTGCCCGAAAAATACGGAGATGCCAGCCTCACAAGTATGTGGGTGGCCGATATGGACTTCAAGGCTCCTGACGCGGTAGTCAAAGCCCTGAGAGAGAAAGTGGATTTTGGTGTCTACGGCTATTCACTCACCCGAAAGGAGTATTATGATGCTTTCATTGACTGGGAGAAAGAATATCACGGCTGGCAGGTAAAAAAGGACTGGATTCGCTTTGCTCCCGGGGTAGTCACCGGTATTTTCTGGTGCATCCATATGCTCACGCAAAAAGGAGATTCTGTCATTATGAATATGCCGGTCTATTATCCCTTCCATCACGCGGTGGAGGATACTGGAAGAACCCTCATATACAGTGAGCTGGTCAATACGGCCGGCGTCTATACCATTGATTTTGCGGATTTTGAAGAAAAAATTGTTAAAAATAACGTAAAGGTCTACATCCTCTGCAGCCCTCACAACCCGGTGGGACGTGTATGGAGGGAAGAAGAGCTGGAAAAGCTTTTATCTATCTGCCAAAAACACGGCGTGATCGTAATTAGCGATGAGATTCATCACGACCTGATTATCGGGGATCATCCCCATATTCCTACGGCATCTGTAGCAGGCGGTAAGTATGCCGACATTGTCATCTGCCTTACAGCCGCTTCCAAGACCTTTAATCTTGCAGGAATGAAAAATTCCTTTGTAATTATTCCCGGAGAGGAACTGCAGGGTAAATTTGATGCGCTGGTGCGCAATCTCCATGAAGATACCGGCAATATGCTGGGATATTACGCGATTGAGGCCGCTTACCGCGAAGGAAGAGAGTGGCTGGATACTGTGATTGGGATCATCCGCGATAATTACGCATACACCGAGAAGAGGCTGAAGGAAGAACTACCAAAAGCCAAATTGAGCCCTCTCGAGGGAACGTATCTGGCATGGCTTGATTTAAGCGGCTATCTGGGCAAAGCCAGCGAGGCGGAGATGAAAGATTTTGTGCAGAACAAAGCACGGCTGGCCGTTGATTACGGTGAATGGTTCGGCGCAGGCGGCAAGGGTTTCATACGTCTCAATCTAGCCACCACGCCGCAGTGGGTTGAGAAGGCCGTGGACGGACTGGTAGAAGCCGCAAAATCCCTATAAAACGAGAATATATGTGGAGGTGCATATGAGTTCAGAAAAAACAATCACAAGTACAAAGGATTTGGAACGCGTCCTGGGCAAAAAGGATTTTTACGCAATTGCCATCGGGCAGATTATAGGCGCCGGTATATTTTCACTGCTTCCGCAGGCCATCGGGCTAACTGGCCGTTCCGCAAGCTTGGCCTTTGCCTTTGCCGCCGTCATCACTCTACTGAAACTGGCTCCCAGGTTATTTGTTCTGGGAACCGTCCGGATGAGGGGTGGAAGCTACACGTACATTGCACTGCTTTCTACCAACATGCTTGCAGGAGCCTATTTAATCATCCATGTCCTGAGCAATATTTCTCTGTCCATGTACGCGCTGTCCATTGGTCAGTATCTGGCACAGGCCGTCTCAGGACTCAACATTTCTGTTGTGGCTGTCATCATCCTGACCATTGTGACCGCGGTCAATCTGGTGGGTGTTAAAAATGCTGCGAGAGTCCAGCAGCTTCTTGTCATATGCTTGATGGCGGCATTGGCCGTATTTACCGTATTTGGCATTTTCAGGGTTGACTATTCTGTGTATTTTCAGCCCATAGGCTTCTTTTCAGATGGCCCCCTTGGCTTTTGCAGCGCGGCGGCTATCCTGACCTTTGCCTGCGGAGGAGCTCAGAATATCATCAATTTTTCAGCTGAGGCGAAAAATCCCACCAAGGACATGCCCACTGTGATCATCGTCTCTACCCTGATTGTTGCAGTCTTTTACGCGTTTATGGCCGTAGTGGCTACGGGTGTCCTTCCTATTGAGGAGGTAATGGGTCAGCCCCTTTCCCTTGTGGCCTCCGAGATCCTTCCCGGCCCGCTGTACGTTTTCTTTTTGATTGGCGGTGCCATGTTTGCCCTTCTGACCACCTTAAACGCCCAGATGGGCTGGTGCACAAAACCGCTTCTTCAGGGCTGTATCGACGGCTGGCTTCCCAGGGCCTTTGGACAGGTTAATACACGGTTTAAGACGCCCCACAATCTAATTTTATTCTTTTATCTTGTGGGACTGCTTCCGTTGATTTTTGGTTTTAATATGAACACGATTTCTGGAACTGCTGTTTTTGCGTCCAACATCATGGATGTATTATTGGCCGCTTTTGTTTTCCGGCTTCCTAAGGTGATTCCCGACCAATGGAAAAAATCCCGCTGGCACACCTCCGACCGGGTACTCCAGTTCTGGACAGTTGCCGGGACCTTGGCAAGTATTTTTGGCGCATATATGAGCCTGCGCACCATGACTTTCAGAAATATGGTTATTAATCTTCTTGTATGCGCAGCGGCGCTGTTGTTTGGATATTTTGTTGAAAAAAGCGGCCATGTACATATGGAAGTAAGCTACGAGGAGCAGTAAAATTTCAAATGTACCTATTTGTCGCACTACTTTCCGGTATGCTGATTGCTGCCCAGAGCAGCTGCAGCGGCCTCATGTTTCCGGTACTCGGTACAATCGGCGTTGCATGTTTGAGCCAAACGCTAAATGCCATTTCCATCGTTTTCTGCCAGGGTATAGCGCAAAAAAGGCTGCCTTCGCTGAAAGGGATGCCGCCGAAAGCTGCCCTTGGAGGGTTTTTCGGGATTTTCGCAGTCGGTTTAACCGGGCTGTGTTCCTCCCTCCTAGGGCCAGCAATCACGGTATGTCTGTCGGTTGCCGGCCAGCTGGTTTCATCCGCTGTCATTGACCAATTCGGATGGCTGGGGGCGGAGCGGATTCCTTTTAAGAAAAAACGGTTGCCGGGCTTCTTTGTTATCCTTTTGGGGGTATTTCTTATCAATTTTTCCGGTACGACCGGACTGGGACAGGAGGCAGGAGCATTTCCCCTCCTTCTTCTGGCTCTGGCTGCGGGGGTGTTTACCGTGTTTACCCGTATGTTCAGCTTTTATGCCTGCCAAAAAATCGGCCTTTTGAACGGCTCCTTTTCCAATGTAATCATTGGGGCGGTGGCGGCCTTCGTTCTCTATCTATTTATGAATGGCTTCCACCTTTCCCTGCACCTGTTTTTTCAGATTTCCCCCGTCGCCTATCTGACTGGCATCTGCGGGGCCGGTGCATGTATCTTAAATACCATCGTATACAAAAGACTCAAAATCTTCAAGGCAACGGTTTTAATCATAGCGGGCCAAATCACCATGGGCATCCTTCTGGATTTTGCCGCGGCAGGAGGAATATCTGCCGGTAAGCTTTTGGGGATTGGAGTTATCTGCCTTGGGATTGGCCTGGATAAAAATATTTCTTCCAGGGAACAGAAATAAGATGATGCCGCATCTATGATTGTCTAATCATTGATATGCTCCTTTCTAGGTAGACAAGCGAAAAATAAAAACTTGTCACTTAGAAGGGAGCATTTTATTATGGCATTTAGGCACAAATATTCCTATGAAGAGAACGTGCATATTCTTATAGAATACCTCAATGGTACCCATGGTTTCAGGGAACTATGTCGTATCTATGGAATGAACGAGGGAGTCTTAAAAGGCTGGATTCGTTTATACAATGCTTTTTCATTACTATGTTGGTCTGGAGAAGCGCAAGGTTTATCTTAGTGCCATTCTCGACTTATATGACAGAAGAATTGTATCTTATATTATTGGCGGCTCTAACAATCATGAGCTGGTATTTCGTACTTTTGATAAAGCTATCCAGGCAAATCCAGATGCACATCCGCTTTTTCATAGTGACAGGGGTTTTCAATACACAAACAGGGCGTTTCATAAAAAACTGGAGAGTGCGGGGATGATACAGAGTATGTCACGGATAGCAAAGTGTATTGACAATGGATCGATGAAGGATTCTGGGGAATTCTAAAAAGAGAACGTTACTATGGCAGATATTTTACAAGAAGAGAGGCGCTTGTGTCTATGATAGAGGAATACATAGCGTATTATAACGTTCGCCGGTTGCAACGGAATCTGGGAATATGACACCAATGGAAAAGCATGAAATCTATTTACATGTAGCATAAAAACTGCCAGCAGGTAAAGCCTACTGGCATTATAGTATATGCAGAATTCCTTTTCAATAATCCAGCATCTGGCTGCAAATTTTAATCTTCCTTTAATTTTCCCCCCTTAATATAAAATCATCAAGAGAAACAAAAACGAAATCAGATGATAGATGGAGGAATGAATATGAAGAAATTATTTGCAGGAATCGGAGCAGGATGTGTGGCAGCAGCTTTGGCCGGAATGATGGCAATGACCGTTTTCGCGGCCCAGATCACCGAGGAGGAGGCCAAAAATATTGCACTGAGCCACGCGCAGGTGGACAGCAGCCAGGTGGCGTATATCTTTGCGAAACCTGATTATGACGATGGACGGCTGGTTTACGATGTGGAGTTTTTCACCAGCGATTACAAGGAATATGACTATGAAATCAGCAGAGACGATGGAAGAATTTTAAGCTTTGACTATGATGCGGAGTACGCATTCGAGCGGGAGGCTTACCAGAACAGGGAAAAAGGGGACCGGGGAAACAGAACCCGTCCGGAAGCCGCCATTACCGCAGAGCAGGCAAAGGAGACGGCTTTAAAGCAGGCAGGGCTTGACGCTTCTAAGGTTTCTTATATAGAAGCTCATCTGGATTACGATGACGGGCGTGTACTCTATGAAGGAAAATTCTTCAGCGGTCAGATGGAGTATGAGTTTGAGGTGGACGCTGCCACGGGTATGCTGATCGACTGGGATGTGGAGAGCATCTATGACTGATTGAACGGAAATGCCGTTTTTTATTGAAAGCACGGACAGGGAAACTTATAATAGAGGAACATGCTTATCGGTATTTCTCTTTATAAAACGTTGTCTGGTATGAAGCGGATCAAGAACAAATAAAGCCGGCAGAGGGTGCATAAACGATACCTTCTGCCGGCTTTGCTCAAACAGTGAGAATGGAATATAGACTTGTATGGAAGCCGGGGTGTCAGAAGCGCATATTCTCAAGCGCTGCTCTGGCTCTTCCCTCATTTTCCTCAGTAACCAAAACATGATAAAGATTATTTTCAAAGGTCGTTCTTCCCAGGGCGGCTCCGGTTCCTGCCCAGCGGTTCATAACTGCACGCTGCTGGCCGCCGGAGCTTCTGCTTTTATAGGGAATCCCCTGTTCATAAAGAACATTTTTGACCCGGAAAAACAGTTCCATATCGGTTGTGAGGAGTACGGTTTTCCATGTTTTAAAGAATCGCCCCATCTGTATCCTCCTCTGTTCAACGCTCTGTCCGGCTACTGCCTCCACACTCCGTTTCCGTCCACATAATATCCGTCCGGAGTAGTTGTGCTGGTCAGCATGGCTCCGCTGGCATCGCAGTAGTACCACTTGCCGTTGGAGAGAACCCAGCCGGTTATCATGTTGCCGTTGGGATTATGAAGATAATACCAGCGGCCATTGATATACTGCCATCCGGTCAGCATATAACCATTGGAATCCATATAGTACCAGGCATTGTTGATATACTGCCATCCGGTTACCATATAGCCCTGGGCGTCAAAGTAGAACCAGGAATTGCCGATATACTGCCAGTTGCTGACGGTGTAGGTTTTGTCAGCGTTGCAGTACCACCAGCGCTTTACATTGTCATCCCAGAGCCAGGCGCCAGTGCTGTTTGAGGAAACTCCCGGACCGCCGGAGCCGGTACTGGAGCTGGAACCGGGGCCGCCGCTGGAAGAAGAACCGGAGGAGCTGCCGCCGCCGTTTTTACGGATGTCCCTGGCCTCGCTGGAGGTGACGGAGAGTTCTTCAGATTCCTCCCAGGTCCCTTTGTTTGAGGAGTTGCGTACAGCTCTTACCCGGAAATAATAGTCACCGCTCTTGGTAAATTCATCGGAAAAATCATAGTCCGTGTCAGAGGTTGTTTTTACGGAGGTGATGGAGCTGCCGTTGCGGTAGAGCCGGACCTCGTATTTTTTTGCGTCTTCCGCCTCGTCCCAGTAGGCGGTTCCATCGTCATCATCCCATTCCAGTCCTGATACATCCAGGTCATATTCTCCATCATAGTCTTCATCCTCCAGCTCTGCCAGCCGGATGGAGACGCGCAGCTCATCCCGGCTGCGGCTGACGCTTGTGACCTCGGCATCGTCTCCGCTCAAATCTACATCACTTTTGGAAAAGCCGGATTTGAAGTAGTAATTATTTTCCGCTTTGAGGGTTACGCGGATTTTGGGTTCATCACCTTCATCCCAGTCACCACTCGGCTTATTGGTTACTTCCACATCATCTACGTCATAGCGGCTGGAACTTGTGGATACGTCCACATCCTTGCTGTCATCCCCAGGAACAATATCAGATGAAATCTCAAGTGAAACACGGTCGATTGCTGTGTCTGCCAGAGCGGTCAGCGGGACCGCGCCGGATATCAGTATGGATGTCAGTAAAATAGTTCCGAACTTTGCCTTCCGCATAGTTTATTTCCCCCTTCATACAACTGCCAAATGATGGCAGAAAAATTAAATACGCATAAATTTTCTTCACATTTATATATTATCATAAAATAGCGTGGTAAATCTTACTTTTTTACTACATTATCATGATGATTTTATACGAAAAGACAGATTGAAGCTGATTAGGCCGGTTATGTGTTAAGATATGTGAAAATTGCCGGGAAATCTTTAATTCGGAAGGGGACAGCAGAAGGAATAAGGCAGTTTTTTGTTGACTTTAACATATTAACTTGCTATAATTTTTTTAATGTGTGCAAAAAGACAACAGATGGACGCATTGATACGGAAAAAGGAGGAAATAGTACATGTCTTATGTTGATGAGATTTATGAGAGAGTGGTTGCTCAGAATCCGGGAGAGCCAGAGTTTCACCAGGCGGTGAAAGAGGTTCTGGATTCCTTAAAGCTGGTGATTGACGCCAATGAGGATAAGTACCGCAAGGCCGGAATCCTGGAGCGCTTCACTGAGCCGGAGCGGATTATCTCATTTAGGGTGCCGTGGGTAGACGATAACGGAAATGTTCAGGTGAACAAGGGTTACCGTGTACAGTTCAACAGCGCGATTGGACCTTACAAGGGGGGACTGCGTTTCCATCCTTCCGTAAATCAGAGCATCTTAAAGTTCCTGGGATTTGAACAGGTACTGAAGAACTCCCTGACCGGACTGCCTATGGGCGGCGGCAAGGGCGGTTCCAACTTTGACCCCAAGGGAAAATCTGACCGCGAGGTTATGGCGTTCTGCCAGAGCTTTATGACGGAGCTGTACCGCCATATCGGCAAGGACACCGATGTTCCTGCAGGAGATATCGGCGTAGGCGGAAGAGAGGTAGCTTACCTCTTTGGACAGTATAAGAGGATCACCGGCCTTTACGAGGGCGTTCTGACCGGAAAGGGTCTGACCTTCGGCGGCTCTCTGGTGAGAACCCAGGCTACCGGCTACGGCCTGATCTATATTCTGGATGAGATGTTAAAGCACAACGGCAAGGAACTGGCAGGCAAGACTGTTCTGGTGTCCGGTTCCGGAAACGTGGCAATCTATGCGGTAGAGAAGGTTCAGCAGCTGGGCGCAAAGGTAGTTGCCATGAGCGATTCCAACGGCTACATCTACGACAAGGACGGGATCAAGCTGGATGTGGTAAAGGAGATCAAGGAAGTTCGCAGAGGCCGCATCAAAGAGTATGTGGACGCAGTTCCCACCGCGGTTTACACCGAGGGCAAGGGCATCTGGACCATCCCCTGCGACATTGCTCTTCCCTGTGCAACTCAGAACGAGCTGAACCTGGAGGATGCCAAGACTCTGATCGCCAACGGCTGCTTCGCAGTGGCAGAGGGCGCCAACATGCCTTCCACCAGAGAGGCTACCGACCTGTTTGTTGAGAAGAAGATCCTCTTTATGCCCGGAAAGGCAGCTAACGCAGGCGGCGTGGCAACCTCCGGACTGGAGCAGAGCCAGAACGCACTGAGAATGTCCTGGAGCTTCGAGGAAGTGGATGAGAAGTTAAAGGGCATCATGACCGGAATCTTCGAGAAGGCAGCAGATGCAGCAGAGCGCTACGGCGTTCCCGGAAACTATGTAGCAGGCGCCAACATTGCCGGATTTGAGAAGGTAGTGGAGGCTATGCTGGCTCAGGGTATTGTTTAAAATTCACATTTGAAGTCAGTAGGTCGGAGGGAGCTGCGTCTGGCAGCTCCCTGATTTATTTGCAGCGAGCACACAGAGTCCGTATGTTTGCCCTTGGGGAGGGGACGAAGCCTATGACCAGCAGAGCTGTTTCCTACGCCGGAACGTTCTTTCGCGCTTTTCGGAACGCATGTCCGATCATTCTGTTTTTTTTAACCTCATTTTTCATGGTCTATGCTGTCTTTGGACTTCAATATTCCATTATTGTGTCAGTCCTTACGGTGTTTTTTCAGACCCGCTATAAAAAGCACGACAATGCTCTGCCCAGATATCTTCATCTGCTGGCAGTAGGTACCGGTCTGATTCTGCTGGCTTACGTAAGCTCGTGGAACCTGTTTTGCTGCGTGCTCTTAAATCTCTGTGTTCCCTTTGTTCTGGTATTCACCCAGAGTTCCCAGTTTAATCCGAAAGGGTATTTTTCTTATGCCATGCTGTTCGTGTTCCTGGAGCTGATCCCTCCGGAAAATGTCCGGGAGCTTCAGACGGAGCTTTTGATCTTCTGGCTGGGCGTTTTTTACCTGATCCTGGCTATGGGATTGTACGGGCATTTCTTTTTAAAGCCGGAAAAAGAAGCCATTAATCTGAAGCGGGGGATTTATGAGCTGGCAGAGCTTCTGGCCCTCCTGCCGCGAAAAGACCGCCAGAACGAGCTGGAGAAGCAGTTTGGTACGCTGCTCCACGATTTTCATCAGATTTCCTATCACCGGAAATTTTTCTACCGCCATACCAGGGAAAACCAGCGTTACGACATGTTTTCCTCCTTGATCCAGCGGTTTTCCTATCTGATCGCGGATGATGACTGGAGGGATGAGCTGGGGGAGGACCAGGTGCTTCTTTTGGAGAAGCTTTCAGACTTCCTGAACAATATTTCGGAGGAATTTGAGACAGGGGCTTATGGGAAGTGGATCTGGCAGGCCCAGCAGATTTTAACGCACATGCCCGTCTCCAATGGGCGGGTAAAGATTTTCTGCCGCAGCTTTCTGCATATGCTGATTTTGATCTTAAAGAATCTGTCAGGGGAGGGCCAGTTGGTTGTCCCGGTGGACCGCCAGCGTGTAAAGGAGCTGTTTCATCAGATCTGGGTCAGACGCTCCCCGGAATCGTTTGAGATGCGCTTTGCCATGCGGCTGTCTATGGTCCTGGTCATCAGCTGCGCAGTCGGCTTTGTGCTTCCCATTACCAAATCCTACTGGATTCCCCTAAATGCCTTTCTGTTGATCCAGCCCAGCTATGAGGACAGCAGCTACCGCATGAAAACCCGGCCGATCGGCACACTCATCGGCTGTCTGCTGGAATTTGCCTTTCAGATGGTTCTGCCGGGAATGTGGTGGGAGATTGGGTTTGCCTTGATCATGATCTCCCTGATGTACTGTTCTACGCTGGGAACCTGGTATCAGCCGATCTTTTCCACCTGCTATGCGCTGACCATGGCAAGCATGACCCTGGATGAGCGGACGGCAATCACCCTGCGCATCGTCTATCTGGCCGCTGCGGTTGCAATTGTATTTTTGGTGAACCGCTTCTTTTTCCCCATGAGGAAGGAGACCCAGTTCCGGTACAATCTCAAATCCCTGTTCCGTCTGCACAATGACTACTGGGAGCTGATCCGGAGAGGGGTTACAGGAATGGCCGATCTGTCCATTACCACGGAGATCCTGACCTATTTTCATACCATCTATGAGGAGTGCGCCGCTTACTTAAAGAAGAATCCGGATTTTCCGGGGCAGAAGGAGCTGCAGAAGGTTCTCGTCCGTCTGTGGCATATGTTTGCTGAGCTGGAGCAGGTATTTTATCTGGTTCAGACGGGGAGCATCTTTCCGGAGGAAAAGGGAGATCTGCTCCATCTGATCGACTCCATTGAGGAGGATTTATATCCCATTATCCGGTATGAGAAGATCCCCATGCTGAGAAAGGAAATCCGGTACCGGGAACCGGAGGTGGGATATGTGCTGAAGCGGTACTTAAAGCATGCGGAGGCGCTGCACCAGTTTCGGGAGTGTATTCCATTTTGATCAGAGGCAGGAAAACGGCCGGCCGCAAAAGTCACCGGAAAAGACTTTTGCGGCCGGCTGAATTTGTTCTTTCTACAATTTGGACGGAATCATCTGCTTATCAAACTCCGGATTATAGTAGTAGAAATTCCGGGCGTCCAGCTGCGCCTTGATCTTTTCCAGAGCCTCTCCGAATCTCTGGTAGTGGACGATCTCCCTGGCCCGGAGGAATTTTAAGGGCTCCCGTACATCCGCGTCAGGGATGACCCGGATCAGGTTGTCGTAAGTGGTTCTGGCCTTTTGTTCCGCAGCCAGGTTTTCATGAAGATCGGTCAGGGCATCTCCCTTGGACTGAAATTCACAGGCATTGAAGGGGATCCCGGCCGCGGCCGCAGGCCAGAGGGCCGAGGTGTGGTCAATATAGTAGGCGTCAAAGCCTGCGGTCTTGGCCTGTTCGGGAGTCAGGTTTTTGGTCAGCTGGTAAATGATGGCGCATATCATTTCCAGATGGGCCAGCTCCTCGGTCCCGATGTCCGTAAGCAGTCCTGCCGCCTCTCTGCATGGCATGGTGTAGCGCTGGGAAAGATAGCGCATGGAGGCAGCCAGCTCTCCGTCGGGGCCGCCGAACTGACTGATGATCAGGGAAGCGGTCTTCGGGCAGGTCCGGTTGATTTTTACGGGAAACTGAAGCCGTTTTTCATAGTACCACATAGATCAGATACCTCCTTCCCATGGCAGGGGACCGTCAATCCAGGTAAAATGTTTCTGGTCCGGATAGCGGGTGCAGCAGCCGGTCTGGTTGGTGGCTCCGGGACAGGCGCAGTCCGCAGTCAGCGGCTCAAATTCAGAGGCAAAGGCCGACAGAAGCTGAGCGCGCTTTTCCCTGGCCTGTGCGAAGGCATGGAGGGCCTCCCCATCCAGGGGGTGGGTGTCCAGATAGAGCGTCAGATCGTTGACGGTAAAGCTGATTTCATTTAACTCTTTTAAAAGCTGTCCCCGGTCAGCCATGGTCCTCACCTCCCAGCACATAAAAGGGCTTGTCAAGTCCTGGAAATATGGTTCCCTGTTTCAGCCCTTTTTCCGGTGGATAAGGTACCTCCCAGGCCTGGACAGGCATACAGGCCATAGCCAAAGGGGGATCTGCAGGTTCCGTTCCGGAACGGCAATTACAAAAATCCATGATGCGTCACTCCTTTCGAAAATGCTTGGTCTGAATCTGTTTTTGTCCAAAGCCCCACGGACCCAGAGGATAAAAACAGATTCCGGCTTCGGTTTTAGTATGAGCGGATTTTGGGAAAAACCGGTGGTGAAAATCTGGCTGAAATGGAGAAATGATGGCGAAGGTTATCTGAAAAAGATAAGGACAAGGCTTTATAAAATAAAGTTAGAATGGCAAAAATCTTGAAAAATAAAGTTTCAAAGTTCATTTTTTTATAAAAACAGGACTTTTTTCTCCCTATTTCACTTCTTTTTCAAAGGTGCTATGATCAGCTTAGACAGATATGGAATCCCTAAAAGATGGTACAGGAGGAAAATGAAATGGCAGTAAGAGAGGAATCCGATTCAATCGGGACCATGGAAGTTCCGGCAAAGGCATATTATGGAGTTCAGTCGCTGAGGGCAAAATACAATTTCCGGATTACGGGAAGGCCCCTTCATCCGGAGTTGATCCGCAACCTGGCCAGAATCAAGAAGGCGGCTGCCCTGACCAATGAGGAGGCCCATCTTTTGACACAGGAGCAGGCCAGGGCCATTATCCAGGCATGTGATGAGATCATCCAGGGAAAATGGCACAACCAGTTTATTGTGGACGCCATCCAGGGCGGTGCCGGGACCTCCGCCAACATGAACGCGAACGAGGTGATCGCCAACCGGGCGATCGAGATCTTGGGAGGTACAAAGGGGGACTATTCGGTGATTCACCCCAATGACCAGGTGAACATGGCGCAGTCTACCAACGATGTAATTCCCAGTGCGGGAAAGCTGACCATCATGGCCCTCATGCCGCCCCTTATTCAGGAACTGGAGCTTCTGGCAAAGGCTCTGGAGGACAAGGCGGTGGAGTTTGACGATGTGGTAAAGATGGGCAGGACCCAGCTTCAGGATGCGGTGCCTATCCGTCTGGGCCAGTCCTTTGAAGCATATGCGAAAGTCATCCGGCGGGACATTGAACGCTTAAAGGGATTAAAAGGAGAGCTTCGGGTGCTGAACATCGGCGCCACGGCTGTGGGAACTGCCATAAATGTGAATCCGGTGTACCTGTTCCAGATTATCAAGAATATCAACCTGGTGTGCAGAACGGACTGCATTCAGGCGGAGGACCTGTTTGATGCCACTCAGAACCTGGACGCCTTTGTCCATACCTCCGCAACCCTGAAGACCTGTGCCGTGGACCTTTCCAAGATCTGCAGCGACCTGCGTCTTCTTTCCAGCGGTCCTCATGCCGGCCTGGGGGAGATTAATCTTCCGCCCAGACAGAACGGTTCTTCCATTATGCCCGGAAAGATCAATCCCGTGATTCCGGAAGTGGTCAATCAGGTGGCCTTCAACGTAATCGGGAACGATGTGACCGTCACCATGGCGGCGGAGGGAGGACAGCTGGAGCTCAATGCATTTGAGCCGGTTATCTTCTATAAAATATTTGAGTCCATGGATACGTTAAAGGGAGCGGTTCTGACCCTGCGGGAAAACTGCATTGAGGGAATCACTGCCAACCGGGAGCACTGCAGGAAAATGGTGGAATCCAGTCCGGCGCTGGCAACCGCATTAAGCCCCAATCTGGGCTACAAGCGGGCCGCCCAGATTGCAAAGCGTTCCTTAAAAACAGGAGTGCCGGTGCGCCAGATTGTACTGGAAGAGGGATGGATGACCGAGGAGCAGTTAAACCGCTGCCTGGATGTAAAGGATATGACCCAGCCGGGCCATCTGGTGGAGTATGCCAAGGTGATGCCGGCTGAGGAGGAGGTTGAGAAGAAAGAGGGGATTAGACGCTCTCCCCAAAAGCAGGAATGATGGATTGGAACGATCCCTGAATTGTGCAGTTTGTTTAAATACATTCTGGCATAATGGAAAAATGCGGTCAATATACATGTAAAAACTATGAAAGAGAAATTTCATAGCAGCGGAGGATATGGCGGAACTGTCACTTTTTTCCCCGGAATGAAAAAGGGCTGGTAATCTGAAAGGAAGTAGTATATAATGAGCAAAGAAACGGGATGGACCAGCCCAAAAAGCGGAGCCATTGTAAAACGGAGACAGGAAAGAGGTGGAAGGATGCATAAATTTATGCGGACCGTGGGATTTTCCATGTATCAGAATAAACGGGATATGGATATGCTGTTAAAGAAGCTGGCGGCAGAGGCGAAGATCAAACAGGAGCTGGCGGATGCCGGTCAGTCCCACGCCTTTTGCGAGATTCGGGCTGAGATGGCTCCGGGTATGGGAGTTGCTCTGGCCGGAGAGATCGACGATGACAGGAACTTTACTCTGGAATATTATTATCCCTATGTGACCAGCTCGGAGCTGAGCTCGGAGGCGGAATGCTCGATCCAGCGCCATGCGGAGAAGGAGACTTATGCGGGAATGCTGGATGAGTACCGGGTGGGAATTTCTTTGATCTTCTATATGGAGAATTCGGTAGAATTCCGCAGACTGAAGGGCCGCAGAGGGGTAAAACCCAGGGGAGTGGCCTTGACCGGTCTGTCTGTTCAGGGAAAGGTACTGCTGCCGGTGCAGAAGACCAAACAGCAGGCGGAAAATTCCAAGATAGCGGCAAAAAACCGGACGAAGCTTCTGGAGGCGGCCAAGAACGGGGATGAGGAAGCGATCGAGACCCTGACCATTGAGGATATTGACCTTTATTCCATGGTATCCAAGCGTATCATGAGCGAGGACATTTATTCTATTATCGATACCAGTTTTATGCCCTGCGGCGTGGAGTGCGACCAGTATTCGGTGATTGGTGAGATCCAGAAGGTGGAGCGCATGAAGAATTATCTCACCGGGGAGGAGGTTTACAACCTGGCCCTGGAGTGCAATGACATGAATTTTCATGTGGCGATTAATCAGAAAGATCTCTTAGGAGAGCCCCTGCCGGGCAGACGGTTTAAGGGACAGATCTGGCTGCAGGGGACTGTGAAGTTTTAAGCGGGGACCAGACTGCTGCGGGAGGAGAAAAGAGTACGTAAAATTAGCTTGATTTTTTACTGCGGATGGGTTAATATAATCGATAGGTCTGTAAAGACCGGGTACCTGGAAGGTACTATCTGAAAAATCAATATTTGTCTGCGTAGCTCAGCTGGATAGAGCGACCGCCTCCTAAGCGGTAGGTCGGGTGTTCGAATCACCTCGCGGACGCCAGAAAGCATTGCTGCAAGCCATTTTTGCTGGTTTGCAGCTTTTTTGTTCTCCCGGCCGGTGCAGCTTTTCTGGCTGCATCGGTATTTTTGCATGATCGCAAAAACAAAAGTGAGATTGACAAGCATACCGGAAAACTGATACATTTATGATAAATGCAATTGCAGGTCCTGGCGGGCCGCGCAGTAAGAAAGAGAGGGCGCAACATGCTGTTTTTTGAAAATGATTATGGGGAGGGTGCCCATCCGGCAGTTCTGGCGCATCTGACGGAGACCAATATGGAGCAGCTGTCAGGATATGGAACGGACCCCTATTGCAGTCAGGCAAAGGAGAAGATTCGTAAAGCCTGCGGCTGCCCGGAGGGAGAGGTCTATTTTCTGGTTGGAGGCACCCAGACCAATGCGGTGGTGATCGGCTCCATGCTGAAACGGTACGAGGGAGTTGTGGCGGCTCAGACCGGCCATGTGAACATCCACGAGGCGGGCGCCATCGAGTATATCGGTCATAAGGTGCTGACCCTGCCCCAGAGGGAAGGAAAGATTTCGGGCACAGACCTTAAAAATTTTTTGGAGACTTTTTACGGGGATGAAACCCATGACCATATGGTATTTCCCGGAATGGTATATATTTCCCATCCCACAGAGCTGGGAACTCTCTACAGCAGGCAGGAGCTGGAGGAGATTTCCGGTATCTGCCGGCAGTACAAGCTTCCGCTTTTTATAGACGGGGCCCGGCTGGGGTATGGACTTGCAAGTTCACGGTCTGATCTTGGACTGAAAGATTTGGCCCGGCTGGCAGATGTCTTTTATATCGGAGGAACCAAGGTGGGGGCCCTGTGCGGGGAGGCAGTGGTCTTTCCCCAAATGGCTCCTGCCCATTTCGGAACCATGGTGAAGCAGCAGGGAGCCCTTTTGGCCAAAGGCAGGCTGCTGGGCGTGCAGTTTGATGCCCTTTTCACCGATGATCTGTATTTAAAAATCAGTGAAAATGCCATCCGGACGGCAGAGCGGCTTCAGAAAGCCCTGGAGGATAAGGGGTATGAGCTGTATCTGAAGTCCCCCACCAACCAGATTTTCGTGGTGCTGGAGAACCGCAGGCTGGAGGAGCTGTCCGCTCAGGTGAAATTCAGCTTCTGGGAAAAGCAGGATGAAAACCACACGGTAGTCCGTTTTGCAACCAGCTGGGCAACAAAGATGGAGGATGTGGAAGCTTTGATCGAGCTTCTGTAAAAGGGTATGCCGGATGTTTCGGATGGAGGGACAAAATGGAACAGTACATCAACAGTGCGGTGGATTACGGCGGAATCCGCCTGAAAAACAGAATGATTTTTGCGCCTACTACCTTTGGACTGCCGAAAGAGGCGTATTTTGAACGAATGCGGGAGATTGCCGCCGGGGGATGCGCCATGATCATCGTGGGGGATGTTCCGGTAAGAAAAAGCCCTTTTGAACAGTCGCTTTTTGAGGAGGAAGGATTTGCCTTCTATAAGGAGCTGGCGGAGATTGTCCATAGGGAGGATTGCCTGATATGCGCCCAGCTCCATCAGCCGGATACGGATCTGGAGCTGATGGCTTCTCTGATGCCTGAGCTTCGGGCAGGCAAAATATCCATGGATGAGGTAAGGAACCGCCTGAATCAGGGGGTGGGACCTTATATTACCCGGATGCCGGCAGAACAGGTAAGGAGCATCACCAGGGCCTTTGGGGAAGCGGCTGTGCTGGCGGCGGAGGCAGGATTTGATATGGTGCAGATTCACGGAGACCGCATGTGCGGCAGCTTCAGTTCCCCGGTCTATAACCATCGCCGGGATGAATACGGGGGAAGTACGGAAAAACGTGCCCGTTTCGCCCTGGAAGCCGTCCGGGCGGTGCGCAGCCGGCTGCCGCAGATCCCCATTGATTATAAGCTGGCGGTCCGGCAGGAGAACCCCCACTATGGAAACGCCGGCGTATTGGAGGAGGAGCTGGAAATATTCGTGCCCTTGCTGGAGGAGGCAGGAGTGACCAGCTTTCATGTGACTCTGGCCAACCATTCCAGGCTGGAGGATACCATACCGCCGGCCGGCCATCCTTACTTTTCAAATGAGGGCTGCTTCCTGAAATTCTGCAGCCAGGTGCGCCGCTGGACGTCCAGACCCATCTGCGGGGTAGGAGGACTGACAGACCCGGATTTTGTGGAGGAACAGCTCAGGAACGGTTCTATTACCTGCGCTGCCATGAGCCGTCAGCTTCTGGCTGACCCGCAGTGGCCGAAAAAAGTAATGGAAAACAGAAGGCAGGAAATCCGCAGATGCATCCGCTGCAACCGGAAATGTCTGGGCGGCCTTATGGCGCATAAGGGAACCGGCTGCATCTATGATGAGGGAAGGTGAATGATATGACATGTGCGGTTGTTTACAGCAGCAGGACGGGAAATACCAGAGAGCTGGCAGGGACGCTCCGGTCCTGTATTTCCCAAAAAGAGCTCCTCTATTTCGGCGGACCGGATGAGGCCGCTTTACAGGCAGAGCGGATCTGTGCAGGCTTCTGGACTGACAAGGGAAACTGCGATGGAGAAATGAAGGAGTTTTTGGGAAAACTCCGGAATAAAGAGGTATTTCTTTTCGGGACCGCGGGATTTGGCGGAAGCGGGGAATATTTTGAGCGTATTTTATCGTCTGTAAAGGAAAATCTGGGGCCGGGCTGCAGGGTGATCGGCACCTACATGTGTCAGGGAAAGATGCCGTATTCTGTCCGGGAGCGCTATGTGAAAATGATGGCACAGCCGGACCACATGCCTGGACTGGAGGGGATGATTGAAAATTTTGACCGGGCATTAAGCCACCCCGGCAAAGAGGACCTGAAGGCGCTGGAGGAGGCGGCAAGAAGGGCCGGCCTGGGGGAATGAAAAATGGAGAATGCGTATCGCAGCGGTCTGGACCTGGAGGCTTTGGTCATTCTGATTTCGGAGGGAGCAGAGGAACTCTGCATCGAACAGGTGATTGATGAGATGATGGCCAATGCCTGGTACTCGGTCTGTCAGTTTCATATCCATTTAAGCGGCATCCAGTCCGGACAGGTGAGAGATGGCCTGGAGCGGGCGGTCCAGCAGCTGGCAAAGCTCAGTGGTCTTCCGGCTAACGCTTCCAAGATGGAAATTAAGAATGCAATTTACCAGAACAATGATCGAGTCAGGGCATATAAAGTTCAGCTGACCCATATGGTCCCATACCGGGCTCTGGCAGGCTTTTTTGACCGGGGAGAAGAAAGCGTCAGGTGGAAAGATACTGGCTGGATGGTTTCGTATATTTCCAGGTTTGACCGTGAGGTGGAGCCCCTCCCATATACCCTGGGGACAAGCGGCGGCTTGAAGAGGGAAGTTCATGTCAACCATTTCTGGGCAGGAATGATCCGGGAGCACATGGTCCCGATCCTCGGATGGATTCAAAATGAAAAGGTCAAATGGCTTCAGATGAACAATCCGGAGGTGCCGGGGCTGGTGTACAAACTGGCTCCTCTGGATGACAAGATGCGAAGGCTGGGGCATGTGCGGAAGCTCTGGAACGGCATAATGTCCCTGAAAACCATAAGGGATGTTTATACGGAAAAACCGATACAAATGGAACGGTATGCGGTGGACCATTTTGTACCCTGGTCTTTTGTAATGAATGATGAACTTTGGAATCTGATGCCGGCAGATCCGGGGCTAAACGCAGCAAAGAGTAATCATTTGCCAAGGTGGGAGCCTTTTTTTAAACGGTTTGCGGAGAACCAGTATATTCTTTACACTATGATCAGCAGCGATCCGCAGATCCACAGGATTTTTAAATCCTGCTTTAGGGATAATCTGCATTCGATCTGGGCCAGTCAGGAGTTGTACCGGCCGGGGAATTCAAAAGAGCAATTCTGCCAGATTCTGGATCAGAATATGCGGCCGGTATATGACTCGGCAAGGCGGCAGGGATATGGGATTTGGAAATTTCATGTATAGAATATCAAAACGTGTTAGGAGGGTTTTACAATGGGAAAACGTATTTTAATTGTAGGAGGAGTGGCAGGAGGAGCGTCCGTGGCCGCCAGAGCCAGGAGGATTGACGCTCAGGCGGAGATTATCATGTTTGAAAAAGGGCCTCATGTATCCTTTTCCAACTGTTCCCTTCCTTACTACCTTTCCGGAACGGTGGCGGACAGCGATGCGCTGATCATGATGTCTCCGGAAAAATTCAAGAAGTCCTACGACATTGACGCCAGAGTGAACCAGGAGGTGACGGCCATCCACCGGGAGAAGAAGACCATCGAGGTAAAAGACATCAGCACCGGAACGATAAAAGAGGAGCCCTATGATTTCCTGGTTCTGGCTCCCGGAGCTGCTCCCATACGGCCAAAGAGCATAAAGGGGGCGGACAGGCCCGATGTTTACACCATCCGGAATGTGGTGGACATCATCCATCTGAAGGACGGGGTGGCTTCCGATGAAATCCGGGATGTGGCAGTAATCGGAGGCGGATTTATTGGGATAGAGACAGCGGAAAATTTAAGAAAGCTGGGAAAGCAGGTTACGGTCATTGAGGCCATGGACCAGATCCTGGCGCCTTTGGATTACGATATGGTCCAGATGGTCCAGAAGGAGATGATGGACCACGGCGTGCAGGTGATTGTCGGGGACGGGGTAAAGGAGATTGACGGCAGTCAGGTCCTTTTGGCTTCCGGACGGATGGTGCCGGCCCAGGCGGTGGTTTTGGCCATCGGCGTGGCCCCGGAAACCAGTCTTGCCCGCCAGGCAGGGCTTGAAATCGGGGAGACCGGCGGCATCAAGGTGGACCACAATTACCGGACCAGCGATGAGAATATTTACGCTGTTGGGGACGCCATCGAGGTATTCGATCGGCTGACCCAGAAGCCAGGGCGTCTGGCTCTGGCAGGTCCGGCGCTCCGGCAGGCCCGGGCGGCGGCGGATTCCATGTACGGGATGCCCTGCGCCAACAGAGGGGTAATCGGTTCCTGCGCCATCCGGGTGTTTGACCTGAATATCGCAGCCACCGGATTAAATGAGAAAACGGCCCGGAAGGCCCAGATCCCCTACGATTTCGCCTATGTGATTCCAAGCGACAAGGTGGGAATCATGCCCCAGAGCGCTCCTATGCATTTCAAGCTCCTGTTCCAGGTACCCACCGGAAAAATCCTGGGAGCCCAGGCCATCGGAAAAGGGAATGTGGACAAACGGGTAGATGTGGCGGCGGCCCTCATTGCCATGAACGGCACGGTTGAGGATTTAAAGGAGCTGGAGCTCTGCTATTCCCCCGTATTTGCAACTGCAAGGGATGTGGTAAACCAGGCGGGGCTGGTGGCCTCCAACCTGCTGAACGGATATTACCGCCAGGTACCGGTGTCCAAGGTGCGGCAGCTGGTGGAGGAGAAGGCATTTATTGTGGACGTCCGGGAGGAAAATGAGTATAAGGCCGGACATCTGATCAATGCGGTCAACATTCCGTTAAGCCAGCTGAGGGAGAGGATCGATGAAATCCCCAGGGACCGTCCGGTCTATGTACACTGCCGTTCAGGACAGAGAAGCTACAATGCGGTTATGGCCCTTCAGGGCCGCGGATACCGGAATGTATGGAATATTTCCGGTTCCTTCCTGGGAATCTGCCTTTATGAATACTATACCGATGTAACCGGGAACCGGGAGAAGATCGTCACGGAATATAATTTTAAATAGCAGCCGGACAACGGAAAAAGCCGGAAAGGTCCCCTCCTTTTTGGAGAAGACCTTCCGGCTTTTTGATGACGGTCCCATTGCTGTTACGTCTATGAAAAACGGTATAAAATTGACAAAAAACAATGCCATGATATAATGTAGCAGAGGTGATGAGAATGTCCGACTGGAAGGACAGGCTGAGACGATTTATGATCGGCCGTTATGGAATGGACCAGATGAACCGTTATTTCATGTACGGGATCCTGATCCTTTTGATCCTGAACATATTTTTTCATTCATTTATCCTGGAAATCCTGGCGGTTGCGGGGATTGTGTATATGTATTTCCGCATCCTCTCACGGAATATCAACCGGCGTTTCCAGGAAAACCAGGCCTTTGAAAGCCTGCTGTTTAAGGTCAGCCAGTTTTTTAAAGGTTTCCGATTTAAGGCGGACGAGGCCAGAAAGTATAAGATCTTTCGCTGCCCCAAATGCGGCCAGAAGGTGCGCATTCCGAGGGGGCATGGGAAGGTAAGCATCCACTGTCCCAAATGCGGCAGTGATTTTATCCGCAGAAGCTGACCCGGCGGAAAAGAAGAGAGGAGATGGATATGGGGTTTCAACTGGAGATCGGCGTACCGGTACTGACGGTGTTTGTCCAGGGAATTTTAAGCTTTTTCTCCCCCTGTGTGCTTCCGCTGGTGCCGCTTTATATCGGATATCTGGCCGGAGGAGCCAGAACGACGGACGAAAACGGGCGGATCGTCTATCCCAGAAAACGGGTGATGGTCAACACCCTGTTTTTTGTGGTGGGAATAAGCTGCGCCTTTTTAATTTTGGGCCTGGGTTTTTCCGCTCTGGGCCGCTTTTTTAACCACAGCCGCACCTGGTTTGCCAGGATCAGCGGACTGATCATGATTGCCTTTGGACTATATCAGCTGGGTGCCCTGGGAAAGATCGGAGCCATCGAGCGGGAGCACCGCCTTCCTCTTCAGCTGGGAAAGCTGTCCATGAATCCGGCTACCGCCCTGATCCTGGGATTTACCTTCAGCTTTGCCTGGACCCCCTGTGTGGGTCCCACCCTGGGAAGCGTGCTGTTAATGGTCTCCTCGGCGGGACAGAAGGCGCAGGGGCTCTGGCTGATCGGAGTTTATACCCTGGGATTTGTCATCCCGTTTCTGGCAGTGGGCCTGTTTACCGGTACGGTGCTGGACTTCTTTAAGACCCACCAGAGCGTGGTGCGGTATACGGTGCGGATCGGCGGAGCCCTGATGATCCTCATGGGCGTGATGACCTTTACCGGATATATGAACGGCGTTACCAGTTATCTGTCCTCCCTGGGAGGGGGAAGCTCCATCTCCGGGGAAGAGTCCGCAGGGAAGCCGGCAGAGGAGTCTGCAGAAGAGAGCCCGGATGAGGAATCCGCGGAGACAAAAGCCCGGGAGTCTGTGGAGGAGAGTACTGACCAGGAGGAGCCGGAGGCGATACCGGCCCCGGATTTTACCTGGACGGACCAGTACGGCAATTCCCACACCCTTTCCGACTACAAAGGAAAGACGGTGTTTCTCAACTTCTGGGCGACCTGGTGCGGCCCCTGCCAGAGTGAGATGCCGGAGATTCAGGCTCTCTATGAACGGTACGGCAGCAATGAGGGGGATCTGATCGTACTGGGGGTTGCCAACCCGAAAACCGGGGAGAATCCCTACAACAATGACGGAACGGTGGAGGAAGTGGCGCAGTTTCTGGAGGACAACGGCTACACCTTCCCCACCGTGATGGACACTACGGGAGAAACCCTGATGGCTTACGGCATCAGCGCCTTCCCCACCACCTTTATGATCGATTCGGATGGGAATGTATTCGGCTATGTGCCGGGTGCTTTGAGCGGGGACATGATGGAGCGCATCGTGCAGCAGACCATGACCGGTCAGAGAGTTCAGTAAAAAGGAAGGAACGGTTCAGGCTGTTCTGAATTGTCGCAGAATGAGGTAATGTATGAAGCAGGAGAAGAATTTTATCGTCAAAGGAAACATCTGTTACAGTGAGGGCCCGGAGAAGATCCGGACAACGGAGCAGGGATTTGCAGTATGCCTGGACGGGGTGAGCCAGGGGGTATTTCCCCGGATCCCGGAGGAATTTCAGAACCTGCCGGTTCTGGACTTTGGACAGAATCTGATCATTCCCGGCCTTACAGATCTTCATATTCACGCGCCCCAGTACGGCTTTCGCTCCCTGGGAATGGATTTGGAGCTTTTGGAGTGGCTGAACACCAGAACCTTTCCCGAGGAGGAAAAGTATGCAGATGAGGAATATGCCAGGGAGGGATATTCCATTTTCGCCGAGGATTTGAAGATGGGGGCCACCACCCGCGTGTGCGCCTTCGGTACCATCCACCGCCGCTCCACAGAGATCCTCATGGACTGTCTGGAGGAGACGGGCCTGATCTCCAGGGTAGGAAAGGTGAATATGGACCGGAACAGTTCTCCGGGCCTGACGGAGGAGAGCCCGCAGAAGTCCCTGGAGGAGACCCTGCTGTGGCTGGAGGAGACAGAGGGCCGGTATGAAAACGTATCCCCCATTTTGACTCCCCGGTTTGTGCCTTCCTGCAGCGATGAGCTGTTAAAGGGGCTGGGGGAGATTGGAAGGGAAAAAGGAATTCCGGTTCAGTCCCACCTGTCGGAGAACCAGGGAGAGATCCGGATGGTAAAGGAGCTCTGCCCTGGTCTGCGTTTTACGGGGATGTGTATGACCGCTTCGGCCTTTTTGGCGGGGAGAATCCGGCTATTATGGCACACTGCGTCTGGTCCTCGGAGGAGGAAATGGAGCGGATGAAGGAGAGAGGCGTGTTTGTGGCCCACTGCGCCCAGTCCAACGCCAATCTGGCCTCCGGTATTGCCCCGGTGCGCCGGTACATGGACTTAGGGCTGAAGGTAGGACTGGGCAGCGATGTGGCGGGAGGAGTCCACACCTCCATCTTCCGCGGGATGGCGGACGCCATCATGGCTTCCAAGCTGCGCTGGAGACTGGTGGATGATTCCTTAAAGCCCCTGACGGTGGAGGAGGCATTTTATCTGGGGACCAGGGGAGGCGGAGCCTTCTTTGGAAAGGTGGGAAGCCTGGAAAAGGGCTTTGAATTTGATGCGGTGGCCATGGACGATTCTGCCCTGAGAAGTCCCAGAACCCTTACCCTGGCAGAGCGCCTGGAGCGGATGATTTATCTGTCCGAGAGCTGCCGGGTGGAGGCAAAATTTGTGGCCGGCCGCCGGATTTTTTAAGATGAAAGATCTACGGTTTTACATGGCGCCCATGGAGGGCGTTACCGGCTACATTTACCGTCAGGCCTATCATCAGTGCTTTGCTCCTATGGACCGGTATTTTACGCCTTTTATTGCCCCCAAGCAGACGGGAAACAGCGGAACGGAAGCCAGGTCTGTTTCCATCAGCACCAGGGAGCGCAGGGATATTCTGCCGGAGCACAACCGGGGAATGAGGGTGGTCCCGCAGATCCTCACCAACCGGTGGGAAGATTTTCTGCAGACCTGCGGGATCTTAAAAGAGGAGGGCTATCGGGAGGTAAACCTGAATCTGGGATGTCCCTCCGGGACGGTGACGGCCAAGAAAAAGGGAGCGGGCTTTCTGGGAGAGCCGGAGCAGCTGGAGAACTTCCTTCTGAGAGTGTCCCAGGGACTTGAGGAAATGGGGATGGAACTTTCCGTGAAAACCCGCCTGGGGGTGGAGGAGCCGGGGGAGTTTGAAAATCTGCTCCGGATTTACAACCGTGTTCCGATGAAGGAGCTGATCGTCCATCCCAGGGTACTGAAAGATTATTACGGCAATAAGCCGCGGCTGGAGTGGTTCGGGCTGGCCCTCGCGGAGTCCAGGGCTCCGGTGTGCTACAACGGGGATATTTTTTCTCCAAAGGACCTGGAGGCGCTGAAGGAGCGCTTCTGTCCGGGACAGGGCCTGGAGCGGATCATGCTGGGCCGGGGGCTCATCCGGAATCCCGGTCTGGCGGGAGAGCTTGCAGGGCAGAGGCCGGCAGAGATCAGCCGTCTGCGCAGATTTCATGATCTGCTCTGGAGCGGATACCTGGAGATGATGGGAGAGGAGCGGAATGCCCTCTTTAAGATGAAGGAGCTCTGGTCTTACATGCAGGAGCTTTTCAGAGCGGACAGCCGTCTGCTCAAAAAACTGAAGAAATCCAAAAGCGGGCAGGAATACCTGGAGACGGTGGAGGAGATCTTTGAAACCGGGCTGAAAAACTGAAAATCGAAAGAAGATGCGGACGATGGTTCCCTTGGCAGGATGCGCGGAGGGATCATGGTCCGCTTTTTTTTGAGAACTTTATGGCACCGGTTTCGGTTTTACTTAGATTTTACAAAAACTATACCATAACTTGCTTTCAGAGTTTCCCGACTTTTTGTATACTCCAAGCTGTAACGAACAAGAGAAATCAAAAATGATAAAAAATTTTCATATGGAGGATGAAGTATCATGAGAAAGAACAGCAAAAAATTAATTGCATTACTGGGAACAGCGATCCTGGCTATGGGTGCTGTGGCAGGCTGCAGCAGTTCTTCCAGCGAGGCAACTACAGCAGCGGCAACGGAGGCCGCTTCCGAGGCGGACAGCAGTGCAGCCGAGACGGAGGCTGGCAGCGAGGCGGCAGCAGCAGAGGACTTGAGCGGCTCCATCAGCATGGTCGGTTCCACTTCCATGGAGAAGTTCGTAAATGCCCTGAGCGAGGCTTTCATGGCAAAATATCCGGGCGTTACCGTTACTCCCCAGTTCGTTGGCTCCGGCGCAGGCATTGAGGCTGTTACCAACGGAACCGCTGATATCGGTAATGCTTCCAGAAACCTGACCGATGAGGAGAAGGCAAACGGAATTGTGGAGAACATCGTAGCGATCGATGGAATCGCCGTTGTAGTTGACCCCGCCAATGAGGTTTCCGACCTGACCAAGCAGCAGTTAAGCGATATTTACACCGGCACCGTAACCAACTGGAGCGAGGTTGGCGGAGCAGACGCTCCGATCGTAGTAGTAGGACGTGAGGCCGGCTCCGGCACCAGAAGCGCGTTCGAGGAACTGCTGGAAATCGAAGACCAGTGCGCATACAGCAACGAGCTGGACAGCACCGGCGCTGTAATGGCTAAGGTTGCTTCTACTCCTGGTTCCATCGGATATGTATCTCTGGATGTACTGGATGACACCGTTAAGGCCGTAAGCCTGGAGGGAGTTGCTCCTTCTGAGGAGACCATTCTGGCCGGAGATTACTTCCTGAGCCGTCCCTTCGTAATGGCGACCAAGGGCGCTGTGGATGAGCAGAACGACCTGGTCAAGGCTCTGTTTGACTTCCTTGGAACCGACGAGGGCAAGGAGATCATCACCTCCGTAGGTCTGATCGTTCCTCAGGAATAAGAAACGGATTGAACGGACAAAATTACGGACAAAATAACAGACAAAACAGAGAGCGCCCGTCCAGCCCGGAGCAGTCCGGAGCGAGGACGGGCGAAAACGAGAGAAGACATATTTTTTAAAAAGTGATGAATCGAATGTGATCAAGTAGAAAGGAGAGTCTCTGCATGAGCTCGGAAACATTTTCCATACGTTCCCACCGCGGAAGCAAGTCCGCTGTTGAGCATGCAGCCCAGGTAATCTTTACCGTGTGCGGTTTTGCTGCGGTACTGGCAGTTGCTTCCATTACCCTGTATATGATTATCAGCGGAACGCCCGCATTGTTCAAAGTAGGTATTCTGGACATTCTGTTTGGAACAGTGTGGAAACCCGCTGCCGCTGACCCAAGCTTTGGAATCCTGTTTGTTATTTTAACTTCTATTGTAGGTACCTTTCTGGCTATCTTGATCGGAGTTCCCATCGGCGTGATGACCGCTGTATTTCTGGCCGAGGTAGCTCCTGCCAGGGTGGCCAATATTGTCCGTCCGGCAATCGAGCTTCTTGCAGGAATTCCTTCCGTAATTTACGGACTTTTGGGAATCCTGATCTTAAATCCTTTAATGTATAAGCTGGAAATGATCATCTTCAAAGGCTCCACTACCCACCAGTTTACAGGAGGCGCCAATCTGATTTCCGCTGTTCTGGTCCTGGCGCTGATGATCCTGCCTACGGTGATCAACATCAGCGAAACCTCCCTGAGAGCAGTTCCCGCCCATTTAAAGAGCGCTTCCCTGGCTCTGGGAGCTACCCATATCCAGACCATTTTCCATGTCATTATCCCGGCGGCCAAGTCCGGGATCATCACCGCGGTGGTGCTGGGTACCGGAAGGGCCATCGGCGAGGCTATGGCCATCAGCCTGGTATCCGGAAGTTCCGTCAACTTCCCGCTGCCCTTTAACTCCGTCCGCTTCCTGACTACCGCCATTGTAGCGGAGATGGGATACGCATCCGGACTTCACCGGGAAGTGCTCTTTACCATCGGTCTGGTGCTCTTCGCATTTATCATGATTATCAATGTGAGCCTGACCAGGATCCTGAAGAAAGGAGTAAGCAGAGATGACAAGTAATTACGCAGTGCCGGTCAATGAATTTTCTGAGGTGAAGAGAAGCATCTACGGCAGGCAGATCCGGACTTCCGACATGATCTTAAAGGGCTTGATCTATCTTTGCGCAGGCCTTTCCATCGCGATTCTGATCGGAATCATGGGATATGTCTTTGTAAGAGGAATCCCTCATCTAAGCTGGGCTTTTCTTACCACGGTAACCAGCGCTACCAAGGGAACCTTTGGTATTCTGGGAAATATTGTTAATACATTGTACATTGTGGTCATCACCCTCTTAATTGCCACGCCGATCGGCGTCGGGGCGGCCATTTATCTGAACGAGTATGCCAAGCCCGGCCGGGTGGTACGCATCATCGAGTTTACAACGGAAACCCTGTCCGGTATTCCCTCCATCATCTTCGGCCTGTTTGGAATGGTGTTTTTTGGAAATACCCTGGGCTTTAAGTATTCCATCCTTACCGGCGCCCTGACCTTGACGCTGATGATCCTTCCCCTGATCACCAGGACCACTCAGGAGGCATTAAAAACCGTTCCGGACAGCTACCGTTCCGGGGCACTGGGAATCGGCGCGACCAAGTGGTATATGATTCGCACCATCCTGCTGCCCAGCGCCATGCCCGGGATCGTAACCGGCGTTATCCTGGCCATCGGACGTATTGTAGGAGAATCTGCCGCCCTGCTGTTTACATCAGGAAGCGGATACTATCTGCCCAAAAGCTTCTTCGGAAAAATCCTGGAACCGGGCGGAACCCTGACCATCCAGCTGTATCTGTTCATGCAGAAGGCCAACTATGATGAGGCATTTGCGGTGGCGGTTGTGCTGCTGGTGATCGTACTGGCAATTAACGCACTGGCCAAGTTCCTTTCCCACAAGTTCGATGTGGAGAAAAACAGCTAGAAAAAGGAGAATCGACGTGGAGAACAAGACCAAGATCTCAGCGCAGAATTTGAACCTGTACTATGGAGAGAATCACGCTTTAAAGAATATTAATCTGGATTTGTATGAGAAAAAAATCACAGCTTTCATCGGGCCTTCCGGCTGCGGAAAGTCTACCTTCTTAAAAACCTTAAACCGCATGAACGACCTGGTACTCAATGTGAGGATTGACGGTACCGTTCTGCTGGACGGGGAGGACATCTATGACCCCCAGGTGGACACCACCCTGCTGCGCAAGAAAATCGGCATGGTATTCCAGCAGCCAAACCCCTTCCCCATGAGCATCTACGACAATGTGGCCTACGGTCCTAGGATCCACGGCATCAAGAACAAGGCTCAGCTGGACGAGATCGTGGAGCGGAGCTTAAAGGGGGCCGCGCTCTGGGATGAGGTTTCCGACCGTCTGAAGAAATCCGCCCTGGGACTCTCCGGCGGACAGCAGCAGCGTCTGTGCATTGCCAGAGCCCTGGCAGTGGAGCCGGAGGTGCTCTTAATGGATGAGCCGACCTCCGCCCTGGACCCTATTTCCACCCTGAAAATCGAGGAGCTGATGGGGGATCTGAAGGAAAAATACACCGTTGCCATCGTAACCCACAATATGCAGCAGGCAACCCGTATTGCGGATTACACCGCCTTCTTCCTGGTAGGAGAGGTGATCGAGTACGCTCCCACGGACGAACTCTTCACCGTACCTAAGGACAAGAGGACCGAGGACTATATTACCGGACGTTTCGGCTGATGGAGCAGGGCTTTTATAAAACGAAAGGGATTGGATCATGAGCATTCGAGTGACATATGAACATGAGCTTCAGGAGTTAAACAAAGATTTAAAAGAGATGGCCCATATGGTGGTGACGGCCATTGAGCAGACCTTCATTGCCTTTGAGGACCAGAATTTTACCATGGCGGAGGAGATCATCAAGGGGGACCGGACGGTCAATGATATGGAGCGGGCCATCGAATCCCGCTGCCTTTCCCTGATCCTGCGCCAGCAGCCGGTGGCAGGGGACCTGCGCCAGGTGTCTACCGCCCTGAAGGTGGTGACGGATCTGGAGCGCATCGGGGACCACGCTTCCGATATCGCGGAACTGATCCTGCGGTTAAAGAGCGACCACGCCTACCACATCGTCAAACACCTGCCGGTAATGGCAGCCTGCGCTCAGCAGATGGTCCACAACGCCATCGATGCTTTTATTGAGCGGGATATGGATGCGGCAGTTCAGATCATCAAGAAGGACGATGAGGTGGATGAACTGTTCAACAAGGTAAAGAACGAGGTGATCGAGCTTCTTAAAGCTTCCCCCGACCAGGCGGACCAGGGCATCGACCTGCTGATGATTGCCAAGTATCTGGAGCGCATCGGGGACCACGCAGTCAATGTGTGCGAGTGGACCCAGTTCTCCAAGACCGGGGCACTCAAGAATGTGAGAATTATGTAAGACGGTCTATTGGTCTATTACAGATAAAAACCAGCTTGGCAAAAAGAAGTGCCAAAGCTGGTTTTTTTGAAGTGGATTAATGAGACAGGGGAAGAAACGCTGTAAATACGCTTCCGTGTCCTTCTATGCTCTCCGCCTGAACCCAACCACCATGAACTTGGGCAATCCAGCTGACCATAGAAAGGCCAAGACCTGTGCCTTCGCTGCTTCTGGAAGGGTCAGCCCGGTAGAAACGATCCCAGATTTTTGGCAGCTTTTCTTTTGGAATGCCGATGCCGGTGTCAGATACCTGGATAACGGCAACAGGGATGGCTGTTTTTTGCTTCTGAGACGAGTTTTCGGGGCTTGTTCTGTCCGATCCCTCCTCTATCTTCAGGGATACCTGAATCTTCCCGCCGGGCTTATTATAGCGGATAGCATTGACCAGCAGATTGGTAATCAGCCGAATTATCAGCGTCTCATCGCAGGAGAGGGAAACATCGGGCTGAATTTCCGCCTCCATAGTAAGTCCCGCACTTTCCGCTGCAGGTTCTAAATCCATCGCTGCCATGGCAATCAGCCGGCTTAAATTCACCTGGGTCAGATTGGGGTGAAAGGTACCGTTCTCACCTCGGCTTAACAGGAGAAGCTGGGAAATCATATCTGTCATTCTTCTGGTGTGGCGAAGAATGGAGCCTAGGGCTTCTTCCCGCTGAGCGCAGTCTGAATTCGGGGACAGCGCATACTCGCATTGGGAACGGATTACCGCAAGGGGGGTCCTCAGCTCGTGGGAGACGTCAGAAGTAAAACGGCGCTCCCGGTCAAAGGATTCCTGAAGGCGGGAGAGCATCTGGTTGATGGCCCGAGACAGGCGGCTTAACTCATCTTTTCTTTGGCATTCGGGAATCCGAAGACTTAAATCCGTGCCAGTGTTAATTTGTTCCGCTGCTTCCACAATCTGGATTACCGGAACAAAAGCTCTTCTGGTTACAGCAAATCCTCCCAAGGCGGCAAGAAGAATGAAGAGCGGCATGCCCAGAAGCACCAGATACCGAATGCTGGCAAAGGCCAGATCCGCTTCGGCCATGGAGATAACGCCTCGGACCCAGAAGGCCGTATTGTCCTGGACGGCATATAGGTCATAAATCATCTGGGGAGTACCCCCTACCTGCACCCTGCGGATGACCTGGTCCTGAAGGACAGAATCTGCCTGAAGGCCTAGATTAATCTGCGGTGCCAGCAGATAGCCAGAGGTATCATAGATAAAGATGGAAACGCCATCCCGGTAGAAGTCCATATCTTCTGTATCCAGTTCGCCATAGCGGAAATGGACATCTCTTACCGCATCAGAGACTACGTTGGAAAGGATCTCCCGGGTACGGCGCTGAGAGACCCTGTCGGAGAGGAGAAGAAGGCAGAAAAATGTCACGGCCATAAAAATCAGCATAAAGGTGGTGTACCAGAGTGTAACCCTGGCTTTGATGGAGAGGTGTCTCATGACGTTTCCCTAGTCCTCCTTCAGAACGTATCCTGCGCCTCGGATAGTATGAATCAGCTTTTTTTCAAAGGGGTCGTCCACTTTCCGGCGCAGATAACGAATATATACATCCACAATATTGCTGCTGCCCTCAAAGCCAAAATCCCAAACCTGGTTTTCCAGCTGAGCTCTGGAAAGAACTCGGCCTTTATGGCGCATCAGAGTTTCCAGCAGATTAAACTCCTTGGCGGAGAGCAGTATTTCCTTTCCTCCTCTCATAACCCGCTTGGTGGAGAGTTCCACCGAAAGGTCGCCGACAGTGAGTACATCGGATTTCTCCGTGGAGTTTCTGCGGACCAGGGCGCGGATTCGTGCCAGCAGCTCTTCAAAGGCGTAGGGCTTGGTAAGATAATCGTCTGCCCCGGCATCCAGCCCCTGTACCCGATCGGAAACCGCATCCTTTGCGGTCAGAAGCAGAACGGGAACCGGATTTCCGCCTTTTCGCAGCTTCCGGAGTACGGAAAGCCCGTCCAGCCGGGGCATCATAATATCCAGAATGACCAGATTGTAGTCTGCAGCGTCCAAATATTCCAAGGCTTCCTGCCCGTCCCGGCATCCGTCCACGCCAAAGCCCTCCGCTTTCAGGCGTTTGACGGTCACTTTTCTTAAATCATCTTCATCTTCAGCCAGTAAAATTCTCATCATTCATTACCTCGAATCTTTTTAAGGATTGCGGAACACTCGGTGCATCGCAATCAACATCTACGTTATTGAATATACCTGTTTTAAAAGGGTTCGTAAAGGGAAAAACAAGCTTCCGAAAATTTTTAATGCAATTTTAATTTTGGTGGAGTAAGATAGCATCATAAAGGGTACCAATATTTGCTGGAATCCATTTTTTATAATCAGGAGGAGTATATTTATGAAGCGTGTTACTTTAATTGGAGTATTAATTGGAGCAGCGGCTCTTATGACCGCCTGCGGCCAGAGTCAGTCCACTGGTATAACTCAGCCCATCTCAGCCAGTACTGCCCAGGTACAGACCGTGCAGACAGAGGAGACAGATCTTGCTGCCGAAACGGCGGAAGAGGGTATGACAGCCGGAAATATGGTAGGAGCAGAAAATACAGCAGCAGGAGGGACAGCAGCGCCGGCGGATTCGGTCCAGACTCTCTATCCCACAGCTTCGGGGGATCTGCAGCAGGATAAGGATACCTACTACAGAGTCAAGGCAGAGCTGGATGCGATAGACATTGAAATCAGCAATCTGGAGGCAGCCTACCGGGTAGGCTCCCTGGATGACCAGTCCTTCCAGAGCCAGAGAGCGGCTTTAAGAGAACAGGAGAGGGAGCTGGACATCCAGGAGGATATGCTGGAGAATGTGGTGGAGCGGTATTACTACCAGACCATGGAAATTCCTCAGGGAGATATCCAGGCCCTTCTGGACCAGCTTTCCCAGGTAGACCGTCAGAAAAATGACCAAGAGAGCCAGGAGCGCCAGCTAAAAATGCAGTACCGGAACGGAGAAATCAGCCGGGAGGATTTCGTAAATGCTATGCAGGATAGTATCAGCTTGGAGGAGGAGCTGGATGTAAAAGAGGAGATGCTGGAGGACAGCCTGGAACGCCTGGGATGGGATGATTAAGTCAGTTGCATGATGGCTCTTTAACGGGATTCAATCCATGTCCTGACCAACTGCATCCAGCTTTGGCAGGCGGGCTCTAAGTAGCGTCCATCCCTGCCTTCTACCTCGCGGGTGGCAAGGGACAGACCATGGATGCCCCTGGGGTAGATGTGCATTTCCAGGCTGACCCCGTATTTTCTCAGGGCAGAGGCCAGAAGGAGACTGTTCTCCACCGGAACAGACTGGTCCGTCCAGGTGTGCCATAAAAATACCGGCGGTACCTGCGGGCCTGCCTGATTTTCCAGAGAAAAGAGCCGGACCATCTTTTCGTCCTTTAACTGCTGGGGCCCCAGCAGGGTTTCCACGGAGCCCCGGTGGGCATACTCCCCGGAGGTGATGACCGGGTAGCAGAGAATCAGCCCGTTGGGCCGGATGTCCTCCGGCCTTTTTTCAATGGGCTTAAAGAGGAACTCTTTGTCCCAGAACACGCCCAGGCTGCAGGCCAGATGGCCTCCCGCAGAGAAGCCAGATACCAGAATACGGTCAGGGTCGATCTGCCAGCGGCTGCTGTTTTCCCGGATCAGGTCCACGGACAGGGCTAACTCCATCAGAGCTCTGGGAAACCGGTCCGGGGCAACGCTGTAGTGGAGGACAAAGACCTGGCAGCCCATAGCAAGATATTCCATGGCCACTGGCTGGTCCTCCCGCTGGGATACATGGTTGTAGCCGCCGCCCGGACAGATGACGACAGCCGGACGGAGCCGGTCCTTTGTCTCTTCCATCGGATCTAAAAGATAGGCGGTCAGGTCTGCATGAGGATTTTCGCAGACATGACCGCATTGCTTTTCTGTTACGGAAATGGGAAAATGCTGGATATTCATGAAAAGCCTCCTTGGTTTTATGCTGTTTTTAGTCTACCATATTCCGGGAGCTGTTGCAATCGGCAGAAGGGCAGAGAGGACGTTCGAACAGATAAAGAGCTGCCTGCCTGACATTGTTGGATCAGGAAGGCAGCTTCTTGTTTAAATATATGATATATTTGGTTGAAAATTTTCTTTATTTCATATGACGATCTGCATAATCCATATACTGATCCCAGTCGTAGTCATCCATATTGTGTTCCCCGGTTTTATGGTGATGGCCGATGTGTCCGTTGTGAAGAGGCTGCTCCGGCAAAGAGAATTCTCTCTGTTCCAGACCCTCTAAGCCAAAGAGCTGGTAGACAGGATCAGCCTGTACCAGAGATTCAAACTCGGAGACAGGATCAGCCCAGCTGTCATTTGTTTTGGTGGAAGTGTAAACAAGCCTGGGGGCCATCAGAGCAATCAAAAAATGCTGGTCAAAAGGCATTGCTTCCTCATTATTGGCATATTTTTGATAATTTTTTGCAAACCAGAAGGGGAAGCGGTCCAGGATCTGAGCAATACTCTCACCAGTTTTTCCCCTGGAAATAGCATCTCCGCTGTTTCCGGAGCAGCTGCTGATGGCCATGGCAAAACGCTCATCCTGAGCGCCGCACCATAAAGCGGTTTTTCCGCCTCTGGAGTGGCCCACTACCGCAACCTTCGCGGCATCGATCATAGGCTCCATTTCAAAGTAGTCCATTACGCGGCTGGCGGCCCAAGCCCATACCGTGATGGTACCCCAGGCGTCATCGGGGCGATTGTCCACATAATCCGGGAAGAGGCGATGGAAGCCGGTCTTAAAGCCCTCCTCATAATCTGGAGCCACTTCATGGGTGCGGAAAGCAGCGCAGGCATATCCTCTGGATATAATGGTTTCTGCGGGATAAAAAGAGCTCAGATTCTCTCTGGCAGGGTCACAGTTCATCGGTCCCCTGTTGCAGATCTCAACGAAAGCAGGTACGGGTTCCTTGGCATCAGCAGGGATAAATACGTCAAAGGTAAAAATAAAGTGACGCTCTTTGCGAACTGCTTCTACCTCAACGGTCTTGCGTACTGCACGGCCATTCATGATCTTTGGTCCCTGCCGGACAGCCGTTACCTGGATTTTAATTTCTACGTCACTCATATCCGGGAGGCGTCCATATTCCTCACGTCTGAGCATTTCCAGAATCTCTGGCCTGCGTTTATTGATCCAGTCCTGGGCTGTTTTTACCTCTGTCCCGTCTATGCAGGTCAACAGAGATGGAACATTTCTCTTATTTTCCGGAATGTTAATCATGATCTTAATTTCCTCCATTATTTTGCTTTTTTAGTTTTCGGTGCTTTGCTCATCGCATGCAGTACCAGGGCAACGGCAATTACGCCATAGGAGATAACCGTACGGAAGTATTCGCCTACCTGTGTGTCATTAAAGATAGCTGTGCCTGCTCCAGGTGCAAGCAGGAACAGAAGCTGAAACAGGATAACCCCAATAAATGCCTGTTTTACATTGGCCTTGTCAATGGTGGCGCCGCCGACCAGAAGAGCCGCAATGGAAAATGTGCCAACATTAGTCTGAGCGGTATAGGTGCTGAAGGTTCCCATATTCTGAAGGAATACGAACTGCCCCCAGGAAGCCAGCACGGTTGAAAAGATAGTAGCGATAATCCGGATCCGGTCTACATCAATACCAGCGGACTCCGCAATATGGATATTGCTTCCGACACTTCTAAAATCCTGCCCCAGTTTTGTTTTCGTGATATACTGGCACAAAACACTGACCAGTGCAATAAAGATCAATGTGGCGATCGGAACATCGCAGCGGTTGATAACAAAGGCGCAGTCCTCAATAACAAAAAGCGCGATCAGGATAATGCCGAGAACAGCCCATTTGACAGCGATGACTGCTATATTTACAGGGCGCTTCTGCTTTTTTGCCTGTATGGTCCCATAGAGGGTAAAAATGGTATACAGACCATATGCAGCTATCAGAATTACAGACAGGGGAAGTTCAAAAATATCATCCATGGCGCCGCTCATACCGTCTACCATACTCAAAGTATCTTTGATTCCAATACCTGTGCTGATGCTTATATCGGGATCCCAGAAGGGGATAATCGTTCCGATCAATACCAGAAAGATCAGCAGGTAGATACCCTGTCCAAAATATCCGGCGATCATGCCGGTGATCATTTCCTGCCCTCTGGTCTTATTAAACAAAATTCCAAGCAGATATCCGCAAATTACGGAGACAACGGTACAGATGACCAGAGCAACGAGGATCCCGGTCATCCCGGTCATTCTCCAGTGAGTAATGAAGATAATAGCTGCCTGCGCGCTCATAGCTCCTACTACAATTCCGAAATTTAGTCCCATGCCTGTCAGGATCGGAATGATCAGAGCCAAAACCAGTATGCTGTTGCGCATTACCCGGTCAATCAGGTCGCTGACTACTACATAGGGATTTTGTCCAGCTATCAAATATGCCGCCAGGCACAAGGCACTGAAGAATAAGACTACTATATTTTTTGAAAACCAACTTTTGACATTACTCATTTTCGTCCCGTACCCTTTCCTAATGCATATAGAATGATTCCGTTGCTGATGATCATTCTGACAATATCTGAAATGTTGCTTTCCGGCAGGATCTGGTTAGCTACCGGCAGGGATAAGGTCAGAAGGCCCTGAAATACCATTACGCCGAAAAGAACGTTGAATATGGACGCCTTCTTATTGGAAGCACCTCCGATCAGTACAGCAGCTACGGCTGAGAAGGACATCATACGAGGTGAGTCATAAAACTGCAGAAAGCCGAAGCTTTGGGCATATACCAGAATCCCGATACCACCGAGAACGGTTGACAGGGTGATTCCCCAAATCCTCATACGGTCTACATTGATGCCATTGGCCTCTGCCAGGCCCGGATTCTGTCCGGCAGCCCGCATCATCATTCCTGTTTTGGAATGCATGTACAGATATACCAGAAAACACAGTACAAAAAGGAATAGGAAGGTGCCGGTAGGAATGGTTAATTCTCCGATATTAATAGCCATAAAATTATCCAGGATCTGAGACCAGTAATCAGATAAAACGACATCTTTTCTGACGCCTCGTCCCATCTGCATACGCAGGATCAGATTATCCAGAGGAATAAATAGCCATACAATACACATGATGGAGATCATGGCAAATCCCACATAAGTTGCGATCATCATTTCAGAACCTTTTACGCGGTTCATCAGAAGCCCATAGAGATATCCCAGAACAAGAGAGAACGGGATGGAAAAAATGATCGCTGCAAAAAATCCCGTGAAACCAGTCAGCTCCATGTTCAGGCTGATGAGACCCCCCAAAAGTCCGCAGATGATTCCAATAGGGAGGGCAAAGTTCATTCCCGCACCACATACCATGATCGGGACCATAGTCAGTACAAGAACGCCGTTCATGGCGATCCGAACCAAAGCCTGGGAATAAAGAGTCAGTGTGTTTAAACCAAGAACCGGTACAAGAATTGCTACAACCAGGAAGAAAGCGACTGCTACAATTCGAGTAAATCCGAAATCTTCTATAAATTTATTGATATTTGCCTTCATTGCCGCGCACCTCCTATGCATCTAAACCGGACATTAGCAGTCCGAATTTTTCATCGGAATCTGTGGGCCGGAGAACGGTTTTTACCTTCCCATCATAAATAACAGCGATGCGGTCACAGAGGGAGCGCAGTTCCGTTAATTCACTTGAAGTAATAATGATGGTTGTTCCTTTCGTTCTGTTTAAATTGTACAGATAATCCAGGATTACTTTTTTGGCTCCGATATCGATGCCGCGGGTAGGTTCTGAGATAAACAGCATATCGGGGTCAAATACCACTGCCCGGGCAATGCAGACTTTTTGCTGGTTGCCGCCGCTCAAGGCAGATGGATGCTGATCACAGCTGGTACATTTAATTCCGAGTTCTTTTATCATCTGGTCCGAAGTCTTTTTCATATTTGCCCGGTCAATCTGTTTAAAGAAGCCGTAGGATCTTAAAAATTGATTCTTGATCTGCATGGCAAGAAGACAGATGTTCATCCGGATGCTCTCATCCAGCAGCAGCCCGATCCCGCGGCGGTCCTCGGAGACGAAGCCGATCCCCTGCTTTAAGACTTCAAGGGGTTTCTGAAAAGGAATGGATTTTCCCTTATAAGTTACTTCTCCGGTAGATGGATAGAGTCCGGCGATCCCATTGGCAATAGCCAGCTTTCCCTGTCCGGCAAGACCGCAGAAGCCTAAGATCTCACCTTTATGTACATCGATCGTAACGCCTTTTGCCTGTTCGCCCGGCATATCTACGCAGAGATCTTTGATCCTCATTACGACTTCATTCTTCTTGATCTCCTCCTCGGGTCTTCCGGAGATGGAGGAGAAGTCTACGTTGCGTCCGACCATCAGCTTGGCAATCCCTGTGGTATCTTCCTGGCCTCTTTCCAGAGTAGAGATGAGCTCTCCATCCCGAAGTACAACGATTTTATCAGAAATCTCGGTTACCTCATTCAGCTTGTGGCTGATAAAGATAACCGATACGCCGGAAGCGGAAATCTCTTTAATGGTATCCAAAAGCCACTTGGATTCCACATCCGTTAAAACGGCGGTGGGCTCATCAAATACGATCAGTTTGATATTCTTCTTATCGATTTCCCTGGCGATCTCCACAAACTGCTTAAAGCCTACAGACATGCCGCCTACCATAGTAGACACATCCACATTGAGATGGATCTTATCAAGAGCGCTTTTTGCCTCTTGTTCCATCTCTTTATAATCCAGCAAACCCAAGCTGCGGCCGAAGATACCGCTGATTACATTGGATTTTGTAATTTCCCGATTTAATTTGATATTTTCTGTTACGGTATAACTGGGGATCAGCATGAATTCCTGGTGGACCATTCCGATCCCGAGATCCATGGCTTGTTTTGGAGATGTCATTTGCACTGGCTGCCCATTCCAGATGATCTCCCCTTCATAGCCGCCGCTGTTGACAATACTGGGCATTCCAAACAGAATATTCATCAAAGTGGATTTGCCGGCCCCGTTTTCTCCCACCAGGGAGACTACTTCGCCTTCTTTTACCTGAAGATTTATGCCTTTCAATACCTTCGTCCGGCTGAAATCCTTCTCAATATTTTTCATTTCCAGTAATATGTTTTGCATTCTGTTTCTCCTAACTATCCTGCGTGTGAGGTCTGCAGGGCCGACTCGCTCATCAGGCAAAGCCGGTCCCAAAACCTTATTTGGCTGAACACTCTGCAATAAATATGCTGCGGCATAAGCTCAACTGCCCTATGCCGCAGCATACCTCATGTTATTTCATAATAGACTGAGCAAAGCTGAGCTTAGAATACATACACATCTCTTCCAACGGTGAACCAGTTGGGATACTCTTCGCCGGTCTCTTCATTGACATAATTTGCAACCTGTGCGGTATCACCGTAGCATTTGATTAACAGCTCCTGAACTTTATCCTTGTCAGGCTGTCCGTCTACTTCATTTACTTCTCCCTCACAGTAAGCGATCGCATACTCAAAGAGGAACTCCATTTCGCAGCGGATCATGGATACTTCCCATCCGCCGACTCTTCCGTTTTCGCCGTAAGCGGCAAGCGCTTCGCTGATCAGGTTCGTTACGTATTCCGCATCATACTTGTGTGCATCATCGATCTCCAGTCCCAGGGCTCCGGAGAAAGCACTGAAGGGAGAGGGGTCAGTATGGCAGGGATAAATGCCGCCGTTTTCAACAACGGTTTTGAGCATACTTTCCTGAATGGTGCTGACCGTTGCGAAATAAGCAATGTCTTTGGTTCCATACTGATCCATTCTTGCGGGGATATCTTCGATCAGGAACTGCTGGGCACCGCTGACTCCTGCATCGCCCATGGGGTCAGGCATCGTTACCTGCTCGAAGGCAACTCCATTTTCCTCACAAACGGACTTCATAGCCTCCAGATGACGAACTTTTAAAGAGTTGCTCATATGGCGTGCAAAACTGTAGAAAATAAAGTGCTTCGCCCCTGCGTTTACTGCCATCTGTGCAACGGAACGGCCATACAGATCCGGATCCAGGCTCAGCATTAAATCTCCGACCTTGGCCATTTCATAAACATCTTCGTTCAGGGAACCAAATAAAACTTTTAATTCCGGACGCTCTTCCTTGATCTTATCAACTGCAGCAATGGTCCCGATATCTGCGGAGTCAAAGATCATGACCTTAACATCTGGATCCATAGCGATATTCAGAGCTTTGGAAATAGTAACTTCCTGCTCATTCTGAGGATTCTCAGGATAGACATCCATGATAAATTTGTCTGCGCCGTACTCATCGATCAGCATCTCTGCAGTACGGTAGTACTCCTCACGGGTCGCAAGGGGGCTGATCATAAGTCCAATTTTATAATCAGCAGCTTCACCGCTGTCAGCAGCCTCAGAAGCCTCCCCGGCCGCGCTTTCCGCGGCAGCCTCGCCGCTGGTGGTGGCTGTGGACGAGGAACCGGAACTGCAGGCTGTCAGGCCGGCTACCATCGCCGTAATTGTAATAGTTGCCAACAATCTTTTTAACATAATTTTCCCTCCTGTAAATTTTGTTAAAATTTATCGTTATTCGAGTAAATATATTGTTACATATGTTTTGGGTTTTGTCAACAAAAATATTGACTCGAATTTATATCAAATTTTTCAAATATGATTGGATAAAGCTAGTAAAAAATAACAAAATAGACAATATATACCAAAAACGGGAGGAATAACAGAATGAAAAACGATCAATCAAATAGAATACAGAGAGGGGTTTATAGATAGATTATAAACTGGTTTATACAATGTACCCTGAAAAAATAGTGGAATCCGAAAGAATTCCACTACTTCATATGATGTGATATCAGGTGCTTCCTCTGATGATCAGACGGCCCTTATAAAGCTTGCTTTCCACCTTTATTCCCTGGGCCATCTGGATCAGTGCTTCTGATACCTCGTAAGCAAAATAGGGGATTTCAGTGTCTACGGTGGTCAGCTCAGGCGTTGTGATCTGAGAGCTGGCAATATTTCCCCACCCTACAATAGCAACGTCATCCGGGACGCTAAGATTCAGCTTTTTAACATATCGAAGGACCTGCGCCGCTATATGGTCATCGCTTGCGACCAAGGCGGTTGGTCTTTGATCTGCTTTGTAGGAGGTCATCATGAAAAAGACATCTTCCAGGATACTGGATTCTGATTGAGTATGGATACTAAAGAAATCTGGATTTACTTCAATATTATTTTCGCGCAGGGTATCTGAGTAAGCCTTTGCCCGGAAATCATTGCCCTCCGCTCCGGTGGCCTGATACAAAAGCGGCGGAATATAGGCAATCCGTTTATGTCCTTTTAAAATTAAAAAATTCAGAACGCGCCGAACCCCATCGTAAAAATCCGGTACGCGTATGACTATTCTGGGATCAAGACCCTCATAATTCCGGCTCTGATACAAGATCAAGGGGATCCCATTTTCTACAATGCGGTTCAGCTGATGGGCTTCAAAGGCGTTGCTGGCCATAAAGATTGCTTCATAACGTCCTTCGATCAGCTTATTAATAAAGGAATCGTCTTTATGACTGAAAAAGAGGGTAGAGAAATATCCCTTTTCAAAAAGTCGGTTGGATAGTTCTCCATATAGTTCGGCTTGAAGAGTATCACCTACCAGGGCGATTTGATTGGATCGATTGGTCCTTAAGCTTTTGGCGAAAATATTTGGCGTATAATTTAATTCTTTGACGGCATTTAGTACAGCTGTACGCTTCTCTTCGCTGACGTAGTTGGAATTGTTCATTACATATGAGACGACCGCCGGAGAAACGCCTGCCAATTTTGCTACATCGTTACGAGTAACTCTTTTCTTCATAGTCTATTGCTCCACTATTACGCTAATCGGTAATTCACATCTTAACATATTCTTTGTTGTTTTTCTATATTTGTATCTTATTTTTTTGTTTCTTGCTCTTGCCCCGGTCTGCCCGTCATCTGAACTGTTACGGCGGAATTTCTCCGGCTGAAAATCGCCCGCTTTACAGCCGGGAAAGAACCAAGTATAATAAAACCGCAGGCATTTGATGCGTCATGAACCCTTTTCAGGGATAGAAAGGAAAGCGATAGAATGAAAAAATTAGAGGAATATGTAAGAAGTATACCGGATTTTCCGGAGCCGGGAATTATTTTCCGGGATGTGACGACCATTCTGCAGGATGCGGACGGACTGGCCCTGGCGGTGGACAGCCTGACGAATATGGTAAAGGATTTGGACTTTGATCTGGTGGTGGGGCCGGAATCCCGCGGCTTTATCTTCGGCGTGCCGGTGGCCTACGTGTGCCATAAGGGATTCGTACCGGTGCGCAAGAAGGGAAAGCTTCCATGTGAGACGATCTCCGCTCAGTATGATCTGGAATACGGCACGGCGGAGATCGAGATTCACAAAGATGCCATCCAGCCGGGACAGAAGGTTGTCATTGTGGATGATCTGATCGCTACAGGGGGGACAACAGAGGCGATAATCCGTCTGGTCCAGGAACTGGGCGGACAGGTGGTGAAGATCTGCTTTGTCATGGAGCTGGCCGGCCTGAAGGGACGGGAGAGGCTGAAGGACTACGAGGTGGAATCCGCCATCATCTATGAAGGCAAGTAGACTGCCGGAACGGAGATTCTATGGATCTGGAAGTAAAAAAATACCGGAATAAGAAGATCATTGTGACCGTTCTCCATGTGCTCTTTGTTCTGATCGCAGCGGCGGGATTCAGCGCTATGTACCTGAGCTCTGACTTCGGAAAGGGGATTTCCTGGCTGCATAAGGAGGATTATGAGGATACGGAGCAGTTCCATCTTCTGCTCTCAGAAGATATCGATAAAATTTTTACTTACATTGGCTACAAGGATGTATTCGAGACCGATGGAAAGCTGGACCTGAACAAGGTTGTAGTGGGAGTCAGCGATGGTCCTGGATACAGCGAGACCCTGACCCTGGATGATATCATCCGGTACGCCAAGCGCCGCGGATATTATCTGGACGAAAATTTTACAGTGAAGGGCAGCCCGGTTTCCATGGACAACGATGATGACATGGAGCTGACGGTTGACTGGCAGACCTACAATCCCAGCTTTTTGGACCCGGAGCTTTATCAGGACCGGATGACCAAGGAGGAGCTGGCCTTCGATGTTCTGGGGCGTCTGGGTGATTACTATTCCATTGCCCACAATTATATTGAAAATCCATCCAATTTTCATTTCCGCATCGTGTACCGCAGCAATGACGGGGACGAAAAGGTCTACACCAATGTTCCGGATATGAGCCTGGAAGCCATGAAAAAGGAAGGAAAATACGTCTATATTCCTGGGGATTCCATTCAGATGGAGAGCAATCTGGAGGTGATCCCGGCCAATGCCGCACCCTATCTGGAGATATGGAATCCTTTTGGCAACAACCGCTATTACATGATGATATCCATCGACACCACCTATCCCTATGCGGATGCCTATGCCCAGGAGGCCAGGGAGTATCTGGACGCCAGGACACACTTCCTGCTGGGGAGCATTGGTCTGGCGGCGGGCTGTCTGGGAGCCATCACCACGATTTTGGGAATGGTGGTAATGTCCGGACACGAGAAGGAGGGCAGCCGCAAGATCCATCTGTACCCCTTTGACGAGATTTACACGGAGCTGGCGGTGCTGGCATGGGCCCTGCTGGTGCTGGTCTGCGTCTATATGGGAAGGTTTGTGGCAAGCCATCTGATTTCCATGGCGTTTACCCAGGAACAATGGGCTTATTGGATCAAGCTGGTCAAGCTGCTGGTCATTTACGGCTGTACGGTGCTCTGTCTGTTCGGAGCGGTGCGGCGCTACAAGGCGGGGCAGCTCTGGAGCAACAGCCTTGTGCGCAAGGCTTATGAATCTTTGAGGGAATACCGGAACCGGGCTACCTTTGCTGTGGGAATGTCCATGGCTTTTCTGGCGGTTCTGGCGGTGAATCTGTTCCTGATGTGGGGAATGCTGGTAATCTGGATGGAGCAGGAGAGGGGCTTGGATCAGGATATCACCTTTCTGATCATGGCGGCTCTTCTGGCAGGCACGGATATTCTGGTTTTCCACCGAATGTTTTCTAAATCGGTTCAGATGGACCTGCTGGACGATGCGATCCGCAATATTTCTCAGGGCAATACCGGTTTTCAGATGGATTTAAGCCAGCTGAGAGGCAAGGAAAGAGCGATGGGACAGCATATCAACAGCATCGGAACCGGCTTGGAGGCGGCCCTGAAGGAGCAGGTCAAGAGTGAACGGCTGAAGACGGATTTAATCACCAATGTTTCCCATGATATCAAGACGCCCCTGACTTCTATTATCAACTATGTGGATTTGATCAAACGGGAGAATATCCAGGACCCGAAAATTCAGGGTTATCTGGAGGTGCTGGACCAGAAATCCCAGCGGCTGAAGAATCTGACCGAGGACCTGGTAGAGGCCTCCAAGGCCAGCTCCGGCAATTTAAAGCTGGATATCCAGGACATTGATGTGGTGGAGCTGGTATGGCAGACCAACGGAGAGTTTGAAGAGAAATTTGCGACCCGCCATCTGGAGCTGGTCTCCAATCTGCCCAAGAGCCCGGTGGTGATCCGGGCGGACGGCCGCAGACTGTGGCGGATCCTGGAGAATTTGTACAACAATGCTTACAAGTACGCCATGCAGAACAGCCGGATCTATGTGGATGTGGTGCAGCGGGACGGCAAGGCCATTTTTACCATCAAGAACGTGTCGGAGAATCCCTTAAATATTTCGGCAGATGAGCTGACGGAGCGGTTTGTAAGGGGGGATGTGGCCAGGACCACAGAAGGAAGCGGCCTGGGCCTGTCCATTGCCAAGAGTCTGACCCAGCTTCAGAACGGCACCTTCACCCTGTTCATTGACGGAGACCTGTTTAAGGCGGAGGTGGCCTTTCCGGTGAAGTGGACAACGCTGGAGGAGTATGAGGAGCAGAAGCAGGAAGAGGAAAAAAGTCCTGAGGACCAGGAACAGTAAATGATACATAAAAAAAGACTGCGGTGCAGCTGATCGTCAGCCGGTACCGCAGCTTTTTTGTACTCGGTTTTCAAATTTTACTGATACGGGAACACATTGATCCACTTCTCCAGCAGTTCCTTCTCCTCAGGACGTTTCTTTACCAGCTGAGCGGCGGCTACGATGGGCAGCCATCCCTGTACGTAGCGCTTGTCCGTGCCGGTCTTCTCACAGAACAGATCCATGTAAAACTCAGCCAGCTTGCTGTCCTTTAAGCTTAACAGCAGATAGGTTCTGGCTACATCTGCGCTGGCGTTTCCCTGGGAGGCATGAACCCAGTCGATCACATACATGGTTCCGTCTTCCTGGACAATGATATTGGAAGGAGAGAAATCCCCGTGGCACAGCTTGGTATGCTTGGGCATGCCGTCCAGTCTGGTCAAAAGCTCATAGCGTGTGCTCTCATCCAGTTCCGGCTCCTCGTTCAGGGCACGGATGGTTTTTTCCTTCAGCTTGTTTAACAGGGGGCAGGCCTTGGAGTGGATCTCCAGCTGCAGGTCAACCATCTGCTCCATATATTCCTGGGTCTTGTCCGGATTTTCTTCCATCAGCTGCTCTAAGGTTTTGCCTTCAATGTACTCCTTCATAATGGACCATTTGCCGTCCACCACAGAAACTCCCAGGATCTTGGGAACGTGGAGTCCCGGAAGATCCTCTACGCGGGCATTGCACAGGGCCTCATTTAAAACCTCGGCCTTGGGGAATCCTTCGCAGAATTCCTTGATCGCAACATTGCCGTCGCGGTATACGCTTTTAGTGCTGCTGCTTGAGATTAACTGCTTCGCCATAAAATTTACGCTCCTTCCACAACTTTATGGCCTTATTCTACTACATTTTGGGAAAAATGTACAGATGCTAATTGATAAAAATTTAACATACTTTCCCCTTATCTTTTGTCAGAAACGGAAAATTCCGGTGCCGTAAGGAGCCAGGGGGTAGGAGATGGAGTAGGGTTGTCCATCACATTCCCCTTTTGAAGCCTTGAAAACAGGAGCCTCTTTCAGCTTGTAGGCCCCGTGGGTCTGGTCCAGAAGCAGGGTGTAGTTGCCCCGTCTCGGCACGCCTACCCGGTAGTCAGGCCGGGCAACGGGTGTGAAATTTATAACAAACAAAAGATTTTTCTTGGAAGTTTCGTCTCTTCGGATAAAGCTGAAAATACTGCGGTCCCCATCGTTGGCATTGACCCACTGAAATCCGTTCCAGTCATTGTCCAGACGGTAAAGGGAGGGGTAATGGCGGTACAGATGAAGAAGGTCCCGCACATAGTTCTGCAGGTCCTTATGGTCCTCCTCATTGGTCAGATACCAGTCCAGGGCCACCTTTTCATCCCACTCATGCCACTGTCCGAAATCCTGCCCCATAAAGAGCAGCTTCTTTCCGGGATGTCCCAGCATAAAGGTGTATCCGGCCTTCAGGTTGGAGAACTTGTCCTTTCCTAGTCCTGGCATCTTGTTGATCATGGAGCACTTTAAGTGGACCACCTCATCGTGGGAGAGCACCAGGATGTAGTTTTCACTGGTAAAATATGTAAGCCCAAAGGTCATGCGGTGGTGATTGTATTTGCGGAAATAGGGGTCCAGCTTCATGTATTCCAAAAAGTCGTGCATCCAGCCCATGTTCCACTTGAAGGTAAAGCCAAGGCCGTTCTGCTGAGGATGCTTGGTAACGCCCGGCCAGGCGGTGGATTCCTCGGCGATCATCATGGCGCCGCTGTTGCGTCCTCTCAGGACCGTATTCAGGTGCTTGAAAAATTCGATGGCTTCCAGGTTCTCATTGCCGCCGTAACGGTTGGGGACCCACTGGCCGTCCCGGCGGCCGTAGTCCAGATAGAGCATGGAGGCAACGGCGTCCACCCGCAGGCCGTCCACATGGAATTTTTCCACCCAGTAGACCGCATTGCTGATCAAAAAGTCCTTGACCTCATTCTTTCCGTAGTCGAATACTTTGGTACCCCAGTCCGGATGTTCCCCTTTGCGGGGGTCGGCGTACTCGTAGAGGGGCTCCCCATCGAAGTCCGCCAGCCCGTGGGCATCCTTTGGAAAGTGGGCGGGAACCCAGTCCAGGATGACGCCGATGCCCTGGCGGTGGAGATAATTGACCAGGTACATAAATTCCTTGGGCGTGCCGTAGCGGGAGGTGGGGGCAAAATATCCCGTAACCTGATAGCCCCAGGAGGCGTCCAGGGGGTGCTCCGCGATGCCCATCAGCTCCACATGGGTGTAGCCCATCTCCTTAACGTAGGCGGCCAGCTCGTGGGCGGCCTCGGCGTAGGTGTAAAATCCGTCCTTCTCCGGCCGGTTTTTCTTTTTCCAGGAACCCAGATGGACTTCGTAGATGCTCATGGGATTTTTGACGGGATCTTCCCGGGACCGTTTTTCCATCCAGGAGCCGTCGCTCCAGGAAAAGCCGGAAAGGTCGGTGGTAACGGAGGCGGTGCCGGGCCGGAATTCTGCCAGGAAGGCGAAGGGGTCTGCCTTAAAGAGCACCTGGCCGCTGGGGGCGGTCACGGCGAATTTGTACAGTTGTCCTTCCTTCATGCCCGGAACAAAAAGTTCCCAGATGCCGGAAGTGGCCAGGGGGGTCATGGGGTGGGTTTCGGTATTCCAGCCGTTAAAATCTCCGGTCAGATGGACTGCTCTGGCGTGGGGAGCCCAGACGGCAAAATAGTAGCCCTCCGTTCCCTTCCAGGTCCTGGGGTGGGCACCCAGCTTCTCGAAAATTTCATAGTGGGTTCCGGCCCCGAACAGGTAGCGGTCCAGCTCCGTAATAAAGCCGGTTTCTTCCGGAACCTTCCGGATCGGAGCCTTTCCAGATCTTGCATTTTTTTTGGTGTCAGCGGCAGCTGAACGGGATGTGTTCTTTGCCATAGTGATATTCCCCTTTTTATATGATGATAAAGGCGCCAAATATTTTTTGACGCCATGATATACGGATCGCTCCGCCCTGGACTTACACCAGCTTTAAAATGCTTCCCCAGTTGCCGGGCAGGGTGATGTTCAGGCGGCCGTTTTCCACGGCAATGGGTTCCATTGACTCCGGCTTCCCCTCCTCACCCAGAAGAGGCAGGGCCCGGGTGATTTCCGGGGGAAGGGGGATGGAGAGGGCGGCGGGTCCGGGATCGTTGTTGAGGGCGGTCAGCACAAGGCTGTCCCCATTTTCCCTGGAATAAGCGTACTGCCGGTTGGTCAGATACAGTTCCCGGTAAACGCCGTGGCAGAAAGCCTTTTCCTGGCGGTGGATCTCTCCCAGCCGGGCGATCAGGCCGGTCAAGGGGCAGTGAAGTTTTTCAAACTGCTCCGGGGAAATGGCGGGCCGCAGAGCCTCATCGCTGGTCCTGGTCCGGCGGCCCTGAATGGCCCACTCGCCCCCGTAATAGACAGAAGGGATGCCGGGCAGGGTGTAAAGGCACATATAGACCGGGGCCAGATGCATTTCATCTTTCAGCTTGCTGGCGATGCGGTCCTCGTCATGGTTGTCCACAAAGGTGTAGAGGTCACGTCCAATGGCTTCCAAACGGCGTACATTGTGGGCTATTTCAAAAAAGTTGTGGTCGTTGAAACCGGAGTAGATGCTTTTGTGAAGCTCGTAGTTGGTAACGGAGTGCAGGGTGCGGGGATTGACCCACCGGGCATAATCTCCGTGGATGACCTCCCCCATAAGCCAGAAGTCCTCCTTCAGCCTTCCGGTCACCTGGCGCAGCTCCTCCATAAAGCCAAAATCCAGCACATTGGCACAGTCCAGGCGGATGCCGTCGATGTCAAATTCCTTGATCCAGAATTCCACGCACTGGAACAGGTAATCCCGTACCTGGGGATTCTGAAGATTCAGGCATGGGAGCTCAAAATGTCCCTGCCAGGCATCATAGCAGAAGGGGTCGCCCATGGGGCTCTGACAGTCGAAGCGGACGCCCCGGTACCAGTCCTTATAGGGGGAATCCCACTTGTGCCGGATGATGTCCTGAAAGGCGAAAAACTCTCTTCCGGTGTGGTTGAACACGCCGTCCACCACCACGCGGATGCCCTGCTGGCGGCAGAGGGAGACGAAGCGGCAAAAATCCTCATTGCTTCCCAGACGGCTGTCCACCTTCCGGTAATCCCGCGTATCATAGCCGTGGGAGGTGGATTCGAAAAGGGGTCCTATGTAGACGGCGTTAAAGTTCAAGTCCCGGATGTGGGGGATCCATAAATCCAACTGGGAAAACCGGCAGACCGGCAGACCGGCATCCAGGTGATTTTCCCTGGGAGCTCCGGTCATGCCCAGGGGATACATATGATAAAAAACACTTTGTTCATACCAGGCAGACATATTGTTAACTCCTTTCGCGGGAGGCCCTAGGCCTCCCGGCTTTTAAATTTCCTGAGAAGAAACTGATAGCGCAGCTGGGCTGCGTTCAGCTCATAGATATAGCAGTCGATCATGGTGGGGTCCACCACTTCCTCAAAGTTGCAGCGAGCGGTGTCGATGGCGCAGCGGCTGCGCTCGATCTCCGCCCGCAGGGCGCCCAGATCCCAGGCAGGTTCCCCCCGGGTGGCTGCCTCTCCTTTGCGGTCTTTAAAAAAACGAATCATATTTCTCATCTCCCAGATCAAGAGCGGGCCGGACGGCTTGTTTTGCCGCCCTCCGCCCGGAACAATTAGTTAATTTTAGTATATCTGGAAAATGAGATTGTATTCACATGTCAGGGATATAAAAATTCGTTCAGCCGGTGGCCCAGTTCCATCAGTGTCTGGTTGGACTGGCGCAGGGTCAGGTAGTAATAGTTGGCTGTTCCCTCCTGTCTTACGCCTACCAAACCTGCATCTTTGAGGATCTTCAGGTGGTGGGAAATAGCAGGGCGGGAGAGGCTGGTGCGGCTGGTGATGTCATTGACATTGAGGCCGTACTGCTCAAAGGGAATGGGCCCTTCTGTGCCGTGCCGAAAAGCTTCCCTGGTAAGCACCTCGATGATGGAGAGGCGTACCGCATCGCCCAGGGCAATGAACAGGGGCATGCATCGCTCAAACTGCTGATGAAGATACTGGGGAGTCGTCATAAAAATCCTCCTTTGGTTTAAAAATTTAAACCAATATCAGTCTATCATGCCTGCAAAGCAACGTCAAGGAAAATCCGTTTGTATGTTGGAGAAATTGGTGATATACTTTTCACATAACGGGACAGATGAAAAAGGCTGGGGGGAGGCAAAAAATGCTGAACCGTGAAGAGATGAAGAAACAGATGGAGGAGCGCATGGGGAGTTTGGAGACTTCTCAGATTTGTGCGCTCTTTTTTCTTTCTGTCAGGGGAAAGGCCGGGGCAGACGAAGGGGAGAGCCAGGAGCAGGCAGAGGAGCAAACGAAAGCGCTCCTTGGAAGATTTTTTAAAAAAGAGGACCTGGTAGGCAGTCTGGGAGAACACCATTTTGCGGCTTTTGTGTGGGGAAAGCTAAAAAGGAGCCAAATCTGGGAGATGGCCTCAACCCTCAGCAGGGCCCTGAGCCTGACCGGGGAGAATGCTCAGGAAGGGGCATGCTGCGGCTATGTGGGCGTGTATCTGTTTCCGGCAGGCGAAGGTTCCGCAGACTTTGCGTTTCAGCAGGGAGAATATGCCCTGAGAATGGCCCATAAAAACGGGGACCATCATTTTTTTGTATATACGGCTCCGGAAATTGAGCCCAGCTATTTTTCTGCCGAGGAGCTGAAAAATCAGCGCAAAGGATATCAGGAATGCAGGGAGTGGCTGAGATTTCTGGCAAGGGAGATGGATAAGCTCCTGTGGGAGGTGGATCTGTCCAGCCGGATCTTCCGCCTTCTCTATACCAAAAGCCGTCCCAAGGACAGGCCGGTGCTCTACCGCAATTTCCCGGAAGCCATGACGGAGTGCGGGCGGATTCACAGGGACAGCTCCGAGGAGTTTATCCGTTTTGCCAGAGGTCTTCTGGCGGGCAGGGACCACGACAGCGGCCGTTTTATCATCCAGTACGGTCAGACCGGGTGCTATGGCTGGGCTGCCCTTTCTTATCAGATGCTCTACGATGAGGAGGGACATCCGGTGAAAGCCATCGGCATTACGGATTATCTGTCCTATTTTCCAAGCCGGTGGACCTTCCGCCGGCCGGTTCCGGCGGATCTGTATCCCCACCTGTACGGTTTCCTGCAGGTCAATCTGAGCAGGGATCTGGTGGAGCGCTTTATTTTAGAAGGAAGGGAACAGAAGGAGGATACGGGGCGTTCCTACGAGGAACTGATCGAACAGGAGATGAAACATATATTTTCCTCTGCGGATGCCCGGAAATTCCAGGAGAAATTCAGCCGGAGACAGCTGATGAAGTCAGAGGCCGAGGGAAAGCGCTGGCTGTCAGAGCGGTTTCAGCTGGTGGACTCCGAGGGAAGCATCCAGGAGGTTGCCGCCGGCGTGAATTTAAGCCGCGACTGGGAAACACGGGATCTGCTGATGTTCGTTTACCTGAGCAGCCGCAGTCAGCAGCAGAAGTGGGAAAAAGAACTGAAGATACAGGTCCCCATGGAGGAGAATACAGGCATCTATGAGGCGGAGGCGGCCAAGAAGCTGGTCTGCGCCAGGATAAAGTCCGGCGGGGGCCGGCGCTGCGCCGTGGCGGAGCTTCATATTGACGGAGGCCATGAGCTTTTTGGGGAAAAGAATCCTCAGGAGGAACAGAACATTATGACGGCCTTCCGCGTATTCCTGGATACGGACTGCATGGTAGGCAGAAAAGGGCCTCACAGCCTGCAGGTATTTTTCCCGAATGCGCCTTCCAAGGCCGCACTAAGGAGAAAACTGGAAAATGTCTTTTTCCTTACCCGCATTTCCATGGAGGAGGAAGTGTGGCTGAGGGATCTGAGATTTGTGGCGGGCGTAGTGGTCCGGGAAGGAAAGGATGTCCAGTATTATGAGATGTCCGGCATGGCATCGTGGCTGTGCAGGCTTCACGGCAGTGAGATCGAGGATGGAGTATTCTTTTACGGGGATGCCAGGGAATTCAGCTGGGATGACTGCAGGAGACAGGCAGAGGAGGAGGAAGTAAAGATCCGGGCTCTTCCGGAAGACGGGGAGCTGGCGGATGAGGAAAAGAATGTAATGCTGGAATGCATGGGGGCAATGCTGAAGGCGGATCAGGATGAGGCGTCCATAGCCAGTGTGCTCAGCCTGCTGGGCGGATATTACCAGGCGGACCGAATCTATATTCTGTCCCTGACGCAGAACAAAGAGATCGTGACCATGACAGATGAATGGTACTGCAAAGGAAAATTTTCCATCCAGCAGTCTGTTTCCGGCAGACGCACAGAACATTTTCCGGTCATCGCGCGGTATGCCAGGAATCCGGAGGCGGTATGCCTGTCCATGAAAGGGGAGCAGGAGAAGCTGGCGTGGCAGTATGACCTGTTTCCCTTAAAGTCCGGGGAGGATAGCCAGCGGCTTCTGTGTCTGGAGAATCCCAAAAACCATAGGGACAGCATGGCGCCAATCCACAAGCTGCTCCCCTATCTGGCAAGAGAGAAGGAGCGATTTGCAGCCAGAGGAGAGGGAAAAACGGCCTTGGACCGTCTTTACGCCCTGCCCAATCTGCGTTCCTATATGGATGCCATCTATTCTCTGGATTCCGACCAGTGCAGTTCGCTGGGAATCCTGACGGCAGATATTCCCGACCTTGCGGCGGTCAAACAGCAGAAAGGCTACGAGTTTGGAAGCAGGTTTCTGCTGCGCATGTCGGAGATCCTGATGGATATCTTTGACAGTTCCATGGTGTTTCATGTGCAGGATACGGAATTTATCGTGCTGTGCATCAATGTAACCTATGAGGCGTTTTTCAATCAGTGCCTGAAGGTCCGGCACATGCTGGAGAAAAAGTATACCGGCCTCTTCCGTCTCGGATATACCTGGTCCGACCAGGTGTTTAAGGGGCAGGATCTGGTGCGCAAGGCTAAGGCCATGATGAAATGCACCGGCATCTGCCAGGCGCCGGAGGAGCAGGGAGAGTGGGGAAGCATGATCCGCACAAGGAACTTCCGGTCGAAATTTGCTCAGAATGGTCATTTTACCATCTATCTTCAGCCCCAAATCGATATGCGCACCGGCAGACTGTCCGGAGCAGAGGCTCTGGTGAGGATCCTGGATGACAAGGGAGGGCTTCTGCCCCATGTACGTGCCATTGAGTTTATGGAGCGGGACGGAACCATTCAGGAGCTGGACTATTTTGTGTTCAATGAAGCCTTAAAGGCGATGAGCCGGTGGAAACAGCAGGGATACCGGCTGATCCCCCTGTCCAGCAATTTTTCCAGAAATACGCTTCTGAATCCATCCGCCCTGGCCTCCGTTCTGGCGATTTCCAGCCGCTACCCGGAAATACCCCAGAATATGATTGAGCTGGAGATTACGGAGACGGCGGGGGATGTTGAAAACCACACCTTTTCGGAGATGATCAAAAAATTCGGAGGCTACGGATTTCAGTTTGCCCTGGATGATTTCGGTTCCAGCTATTCCAATGTGTCCATGCTGACCAATCTGAAATTTCATTCCGTAAAGCTGGACCGAAGCCTGATTAAAAACATCTCGGAAAATGAGGCGGCACAGGTGCTGGTGCGGGACATCGCCGGCCTGTGCAGCAGCCAGGGGGCCATCTGCATTGCAGAGGGCGTGGAGACCAGCAGCCAGGAGAAAACACTTTTGGAGAACGGCTGCGTTTACGCCCAGGGCTTTTACTATGACCGCCCGATGCCTTTGCCGGAGTTTGAGCGGAAATATCTGGAGAAAATGGCCGCTGATGCAAATAAATCATAAGGAGGAACTGCTATGGCGCAGATACAGCAGAAAATTCTGGAGAATCCGGAGCAGATGCAAACAGGAGGATCTTTTGTAGTCGGGATCGGGGCATCCGCCGGCGGGCTGGAAGCTCTGCAGCAGTTTTTCTGCTGCATGCCCCCAAACAGCGGGCTGAGTTTTGTGGTGATCCAGCATCTGGCGCCGGACTATAAAAGCCTGATGGCGGATATTCTGGGAAAATATACGGAGATGACGGTGATCCAGGCTCAGGACGGCGTCCAGGTAGAGCCCAACAAGGTTTATCTGATCCCTCCCAAGAAGAATATTACCTTTCAGGACGGAAGGCTTATGCTGAAGGATTACATACAGGGGCTTTTAAACCACCCCATCGATATTTTCTTCCATTCTCTGGCAGAGGAGAAGAAGGAGCATTCCATCGCGGTCGTCCTCTCCGGAACAGGCTCCGACGGCACCAATGGGATCAAGGCCATTAAGGAGAAGGGCGGACTGACCATTGTCCAGAGTCCGGTCAGCGCGAAGTTTGACGGCATGCCCAAGAGCGCCATCAGCACCGGACTGGTGGACTATGTGCTGCCGCCTCAGGATATTGCGGGGGAGATCCTCCACTATTCCAAGTACCGGACCATGATGGAACCTCAGCAGGAGGAGATGTTTACCGATGAGGAGAGCTTTGCCCACATTTACGAAGTGCTGAAGAAAGTCAGGGGGATCGATTTTACCCACTATAAGCGGACGACGGTGCTGCGCAGGCTGGAACGGCGCATGGTGGTGACTCACAGCCTGAATCTGGCGGAGTACGCCAGGCTGCTGGACCACAATCCGGAGGAAGTAAACGTACTGGTAAAGGAGATCTTGATCGGCGTTACCAATTTCTTCCGGGACCCGGCCTTTTTTGAAAAGCTGAAGGAGAAGGCTCTCTATCCCATTGTCCAGAATGCCAATGAGGAGGACCCCATCCGTGTCTGGAGTGCAGGCTGCTCCACCGGGGAGGAGGCGTACTCCCTGGCCATTCTGTTCCAGGAAATCCTGGAGGAACTGCATGTTAAGCGGGATATCAAGATCTTTGCCACGGATATTGACATCCAGGCCATTGAACAGGCCGGGAAGGGCGTATTTTCCGAGAGCATCATCGATGATGTGTCCCCGGAGCGTCTGTCCAAATATTTCATTAAGCGGGGAGACCAGTACTGCGTCAACAAGGACATTCGGAGGATGATCATTTTTGCCCCCCACAATATGCTGTCGGACCCGCCGTTCGGGAAGCTGGATCTAATCTGCTGCCGGAATGTGATGATTTATTTCCAGCCGGTCCTCCAGCGCGGGCTTTTCGCCATTTTTCACTCTGCATTAAAGAACGGAGGGTATCTGTTTTTGGGAAAAAGCGAAACTGCCAATGAATACTCCGATGTGTTTAAGCCGGCCTGCAGCTCGGAAAAGATCTATATTCACAACAGCGCCGGAAAGTCGGAGCAGCTTTCTCCGCCGGTATTTAATATCCCCAATGTGCAGCCCATTACGCCCCGGGTTGTAAACATGCGGGGACTGGACAGCCAGCAGTATGAACTGGAAAATATGTATACGCACTTTATGGAGAAGTACATGCCCGCTTCCCTGGTGCTGAATGAATCCAATGAGGTCATCCATTTCTTCGGAAACTATATGGATTATGTGGCCATTGCACCGGGAAAGGCTTCCTTTAATCTGTTCAACATTATTCATAAGGACTTGAGTCTGGCTGCCTCCACTGCTTTAAGCCGCTGCAGGAGCGAGCACACTTCCGTAAGCTATTCGGATATCGTGGTGGACACGGCCTCCGGGCGCAGGAAGGTGAATCTCAGCGTACATCCGATCCCGGCCGCGGGGAAGGCGGAAAGCGGGCTGACTGCCATGATTTTTCAGGAGAACGGACAGACGCTGGGGGAAGATGAGGGGATCCAGGAAAAATACGACATTGATACCACAGCGGCCCGGCGTATTACGGACCTGGAACAGGAGCTTTCCGAGTCCCAGAATGACTTAAAAAAGACCATTGGAGAGCTGGAAACAGTCAATGAAGAGCTGCAGGCGGCCAACGAGGAGCTGCTGACGGCCAATGAGGAGCTGCAGAGTTCCAACGAGGAACTTCAGTCCGTGAATGAGGAGCTGTATACGGTGAATACGGAGTATCAGCAGAAGGTGGACGAGCTGACGATGATGACCAATGACCTGTCCAACTTCCTGTCCTCCACCATGATCGGGATCCTGTTTGTGGACAGCAATCTGAATATCCGGAAATTTACGGAGTATATCGGGCGGGAGTTTCAGTTGATGGACCATGATATCGGGCGCTCCATTCAGATTTTTGCCCACAGCTTCCCCCATGAGAAGATCGTGGAGGACGCACAGAATGTCCTGAAGAATCTGACGCCCATTGACCGCGAGGTGGTAGCCACCAACGGGCAGTTTTATACCCTGAGGATTGCCCCTTACCGGACAACGGAAAACAGCATCAAGGGGCTGGTTATTACCATTATCGACAGCCTGGGAACGGAGTGCAAAAAGAGAGGAGAGACTCAGTAAGGAGGGATTCTATGTATGAGAAGGGCGCGGCTGCCATTTTTCTGGCTGCTGTGTTTTGGTGGGATGTGCGGAAACGGAAGATTCCAAATAAACTGCTGGCGGCCGGGGCGGCCGCCGGCGCATTCTTCCTGGCGGCGGACGGCCTGGAGGGCCAGGGCCCCAAAGAAGCCCTGGAGCTGTTGGCTTCCGGTTTTGGGGTGGGAATGCTTGTTCTGTTTGCAGGATTCTGGCTCTGGGCGGCCCGGATGATCGGGGCCGGGGATGTGAAACTGGCTGCCGTGCTGGCAGGCTGGCTGGGACCTGGTCTGGGAGGAAAGGGGATCGGGCTGGGAATGGTCCTGGGAGCGGTCTGGTCTTTGGGAAAGCTGATCCGCCAGGGAAATGTGCTGGGCCCCTTTCTCCAGCTGGCTGCCTATGGGCGGGAGTGCATCCGGGAAAAAAAGTGGAAGCCCTACGGGCGCTGGAAGCGGGACGGGCAAAAGGCGGTGATCCCTCTGGGAGCCTGTATGGCGCTGGGAACTGCCATCGCGGCAGCGCTGCCGGTCTTTAGGGAAATTTTATATAAAATATGAGAATAGCCCTTGACTTTTTGTGATTTATGGGGCATAATAAAAAAACATTCAGTCGAATGATCTGTTTTATCTAAATATTCTATTTATATTTTTCTGCGGCGTATATGCCGTTTCGCCTGATTCAGGCAGAAGTTCCGAATTTTGGTTTTTATTTTTCTGAAGGTATCTTTGCAGTTGAAACTTGTTGCGTCTGTTTATCGTTTGCTGTCTTTTTTGATCCAGTATAAAAAGAATATGGAAATCTGCAGCCGGACCTGCGCCAGATGGAGAAGGGAGGAATAGTGTGTAGTATGGAACGGATTATGGCAATCTACGATGTGGATCAGACCTATGCGTCCAGATTTGCGGACTTTGTGAATCAGAGGGAGAAGCTGCCTTTTACAGCAGTCAGCTTTACCAGCCTGGAAAAGCTGAGGGAGTATGCGAAAAGTCATTCCATTGAAATCCTGCTCATCAGCTATGAGGTGAGAAAGGAGGTGGAGGGCATTGAGGCCGGACAGGTGGTAGCGCTCTGCGATGGAGAAGTTGTGGAGATGAAGGGGGATTGTCCATCGGTCTATAAGTATCAGTCCGGTGACAGCCTGGTGCGGGAGGTGTTGGCCCGATACTGCGTCCAGCCGGAGGCTGCGGCCCTGACTCTGTTGGGAAAGGCGGCAGTGACTATTGGAATCTATTCTCCTGTGAACCGCTGTCTGAAAACTTCCCTGGCACTGGCTATGGGGCAGCTGATGGGCAGAACGGAGAGGGTCCTGTACCTGAATCTGGAGGAATATTCTGGATTCTCCAGACTGACGCAGGAACATTATGACCATGATCTGTCAGATGTCCTTTACCTTTACCGGCAGAATGCCTGCAGCTGGCTGAGGCTGAAGACCATGGTTTATTCCTGGGGGGAGCTGGACTACATCCCGCCTGTGCGCTATGGGGAGGATTTAAACCAGGTGGACCCGGAGGACATGGCAGACCTGATTGAAAAGATCGGGGCGGAGAGCGGATATGAAAAGCTCCTGGTGGATGTAGGACAGATGGGAAAAGGGGCCCTGCCCATTCTCCAGGTGTGCGATGTGATCTATATGCCTGTAAAGGATGACTGTATCTCGGCGTCAAAGCTGGAAGAATTTGAGGAGTATCTGCGGGCTGCGGGACAGGAAAAGGTTTTGGGCCGGATTCAAAAGCTGAAGCTTCCCTATCACAACAGCTTTGGAAGAAGGGAAACCTATATGGAGCAGCTGCTGTGGGGAGAGCTGGGAGATTACGTCAGACGGCTTCTGAGAGGAAGCGGAGGAGAGAGCTGGTAAAAGGAGGTGAAACCGTTGGAACGGGAGCGGAAGGAGGGCGTCCGGGGTCAGCTCCGGATGCGGATTATGGAGGAGCTGGACCAGCAGAGGCATACGTCAGATGAGGAGCTGTATCAGCTGATTGACCAGGCCATCCGGGAGATGGGAAAGGAGCTGTATCTTCCTTTAAAAGAGCGGCTGTGGCTGAGAAGCAGTCTGTATGACAGTTTTCGGAGGCTGGATATTCTCCAGGAGCTGATCGATGACCCGGAAGTGACGGAGGTCATGGTCAATGGGGCTGGAAGGATCTTTGTGGAGCGGAAGGGGCAGATGGAGCTGTGGGACCGGAAATTTGAGGCGGTGGAGCAGCTGGAGGATATTATTCAGCAGATCGTCAGCCGTGTCAACCGGGTGGTGAATGTATCCAGCCCCATTGTGGACGCCAGGTTGGAGGACGGTTCCCGGGTCCATGTGGTGCTGCCGCCTATTGCCCTGGACGGACCTGCAGTTACCATCCGAAAATTCCCGGAGGCGATTACCATGGAAAAGCTGCTGAAATACCGGGCGCTGACGGAGGAGGCGGCTGCCTTTCTGAGAAAGCTGGTGGAGGCCAGGTACAATATTTTTATCAGCGGAGGCACCAGCTCAGGAAAGACCACATTTCTCAACGCACTTTCTGCTTTTATACCCAGCGGGGAGCGGGTGATCACCATTGAGGATTCGGCGGAGCTGCAGATCACCCATGTTCCCAACCTGGTCCGCCTGGAGACACGAAATGCCAATACGGAGGGTGAGGGTGAGGTGACTATGAGTCAGCTGATACGGGCTGCGCTCCGTATGAGACCTGATCGGATCATTATAGGGGAGGTCCGGGGCAGGGAGACCCTGGATATGCTCCAGGCAATGAATACGGGACATGACGGTTCCCTTTCCACCGGTCACGGCAACAGCGCCAGGGATATGCTGAGCCGCCTGGAAACGATGGTGCTTATGGGAGCGGAGCTGCCGCTGGAGGCTATCCGTCAGCAGATTGCCTCAGCGGTGGATGTGATGGTCCATCTGGGCAGACTCAGAAACGGAAGCAGAAGAGTTCTTTCCATATCGGAGATTGGAGGGTACAGAGATGGCAAGATTTGGCTGCGGGATTTATTCCGCTTCAGCAGGGAAACCGGAGAGCTTGAAAAGACGGGAGAGATGGAGAATCGGGAAAAGCTTGGAGATGCAGGAGATCCCAAGAGGGAAGCAGCGGTCTGAAGAGAAAAAGAAAAGAACCGGGGAAAGCCGGGCTGGAACGGATTACGGGTGTTACCGGCTTTCGCCTGTGCAGTGGCTGGCCTACGGAGGGGCCGGAGCAGGGCTCTGTGGTTTGACGGCCTACATTTTTTACCGGAGCCTGGCCGCCTTCCTGATCCTGCTTCCCCTGGGTATTCTCTGCCCCTTGACACAGAAGCGGAGGCTGAAGAAAAAACGGCTCAGGCAGCTGAGCCTGGAGTTTAAAGACGGGATCCAGATCTTGTCTTCCTATTTGTCGGCAGGGTACGCTCTGGAAAATGCATTTTCCCTGAGTGCTTCGGAGCTGAGGGAGCTCTATGGAAGCCATGGGATGGCAGCAGGAGAATTTGAGGAGATAGCGGGGAAAGCCAGAATGAACCGGCCGGTGGAGGAGGGACTGCTGGATTTTGGAGAAAGAAGCGGCCTGGAGGACGTAAATAATTTCGCTCAGGTGGTGGCAGCGGCAAAACGGCGGGGAGGTGGTATGGTGGAGATGATTAGTCAGACCGCCTCAGTCATCCGGGACAAGATCCAGGTTCAGGAGGAAATCCACACTATGACGGCTGCCAAGGTTCTGGAGCAGCAGGTAATGAGCGGGGTGCCTTTTCTCATTGTGCTGTACATCGATTTCACTTCTCCGGGTTTCTTTGATGTGATGTATGAAACGGCAGCAGGACGGTGGGTGATGACCCTGTGCCTGGTTCTCTACGGAGCAGCGCTGGTCCTGGCCGGTCATATCCTGGATATTGAGATTTGAGGGCAGCGGTTCAGGGCATTCTGAACAGCTGGATGGGAGAAAGGGTGCAGATGAAAAAGGAATTGTTTGCCGGTATGGAACTGTTTTTAGGGAGAAAGCAGCTGCTCTGTATTGGAGCCGGGCTGATCCTTGGGATCATGGGACAGGTCAGTCAGGCTATGAACAGCAGCCAGGACAGCCTGGAGCGGCCGGGTATCGGACAGGAGGAGACCAGAGAACTGCTGGTGGAAGGGCTGATGGAGGAGGAAGCTCTTCCGGTAGAGATCGACTTGTCTCCCAGGCAGTACCGGGAGGAGGAGGCCCTCAGGGTTTATGAAGATATCCTGGAGGAGCTTCCGGGCCGGATTCTGGGAGAGAATACTTCCCTTATGGAGATCAGGCAGGATTTGGAACTGATGAGGGAGCTGCCGGAATATGGGGTCAGTCTGGAGTGGAAACCGGAAAATCCAGAACTTCTGGACGCAAAGGGGAGGATCCAGAGGGAGGCCCTGGGAGATCAGCCGGAGACTATGTGGCTGTTTCTTCAGATGACCGATGGACATAATCCGGCGGATTATCAGTTCCGGATATGCCTGATGCCGGAGGAGGAAAGCCAGCAGGAAAAGCTGGCAGAGGGCTTTCAGGAGCGGCTGAAGGAGGAGGACTATGACCAGAGATACAGCCCGGTACTGACGCTGCCACGGGAATACGAGGGACACAGCCTTTCTTATAAGAAGGTTCAGGAACCGGTGCTGCCATCGGCAGTCTTTTTGGGAATCGCCGGAGCCCTGCTTTTGGTGGTTAAGGAGAGGTCCGACCGGCAGAAACAGCAGCAGCAGAGAAAACGCCAGCTGCTTTCAGATTACCCGGAGCTTCTGACCAAGATGATGATCTTTCTGGGAGCCGGGATGACAGTACGGACAGCCTGGGAGCAGATCGCAGAGGATTACCATCGGCTTCTGGGGCAGAAGAGGAGGGAGAAGAGGTGGGTATATGAGGAGATGTACGAGACCAGCTGCCAGATGAAGCGGGGAGTTCCGGAAGGACAGGCTTTTGCGGAATTTGGAAGGCGCTGCTCCCTTCCGTGCTATACGAAGTTTGCAGGGTACCTGGAGCAAAGCCGCAAAAACGGCTCAAAGAATCTGAGAGAGCTCCTGAGGCTGGAGATGGAGGAGGCCTTTGAGCAGCGCAAGCACCAGGCCAGAAGGCTTGGCGAGGAAGCCAGCACCAAGCTGCTTTTGCCCCTGTTTCTCATGCTGGGCGTGGTTATGATCATGGTAGCAGTTCCGGCAATGCTGGAATTCATGTAGCAGTCCCGGATATCCGTAAAGTTCAAGAAGGAGGTGAATAAATGGAAGGAAAGGAAATGATCAGAAGAATGTTTCAGGAGGAAGATGGAGTAGGCGTGATCGAGGTGGTTTTGATACTTGTGGTTATATGTACTATCAATTTGAGATGTGTTTTGTGTGTATTATGGGTTTTTTTGACCTTTAAGGGGTACACGGTAGACAGTTTTAATCGGTCTTGTATATTGTGTTGAGCATAAATTTGACGATGGTTATGAAGGAGGTAGTTATGAAGGTTAATCTTTATGATATGGTTGTGGATAATGACAGAATTCCATATTTGAAGGGTTCTGGGCGGGTGTCTGCAGGTAAGAGAAGAATATATACAAAACCAAATCAAATAGCAAAGCTGTTGAGAAAGTGCTTTAAGGCAGATCAATTGCTGGAAGAATATATTTGGCTAATATGTTTTGATACAACGATGCAATGTGTTGGCATTTTTGAAATTAGTCATGGAAGCTGCAACCAATCTATTTTGCATATCCCACAGGTATTGCAGCGTACGTTGTTGAGCGGAGCGTCAGTTATTGTTTTGGGACATAATCACCCGAGTGGAATAGTAATTCCGAGTAATGAGGATATACAGATGACAAGGCGTTTATGGATTGCAAGTAATATATTGGATATTACATTACTGGATCATATAATCGTGAGTGGAGCCAATAAAAAGGAATACTGTTCCCTGCGTGAAATAAAAGCAGAAATATTTTCGAATATCATAAGCGAACTTTTCCCTTTCAGATACCCTACTATTTCTGATACGGAATATTTGGGTGGGATTCGTACCAACATATGTATATGATCCGGCATACACTCCGCTTCGATAATTTCTATCCCCTTTCGCCTGCACAATGTTCCCAGGATCTGGCCTACATCTGCTTTGATGTCTTTGTATATCACTTGCCGACGATATTTCGGTGCAAAAACGATATGATACTTGCATTCCCATTTTGTATGGGCTAAACTATTATTGTCCATTTTGGACCTCCTGTGCTTATATTTGTGGTTTGCAGACCCACTTTTATTCTAGCACAGGAGTACACTTTAATCTAAAGATACTCCCTCCCCCTGCTGAGCAGGGGGTTTTTTCTTGCTGTGACACAATAAGAGGGTGTCAGAGAAGCCGCAAAGCGACTTTTCTGGCACCCTCTTTCAATTCCAAAACAATTCTAAAAATACGGTTTTCAGTGCAAATCCACCGTGCTCCCCAGCTCCTCAGCCATCTCCAAACGCAAGCACAAAGACGGCCGGCATTCTGCGATTCTTCGCGCTCATGCCGACCGTCCAACTTCACTTGGTCACAGTCTCATATATGATGCAGCTCTCACAGCCACTTCTTGATCTGCTCGTCTCTCTCCTTGGACACGTCCGTCTCCAGAATGGTCTTTCTCACGGAGAGCACACGGCTGGGGGATACGGACAGCTCGTCCACGCCGATGCTGAGGAACAGCTTGGTCAGCTCCGGATCTGCGCCCAGCTCGCCGCAGATGCCTGCCCAGATGCCTGCCTTGTGGGCATTCTCCACGGTCATGCGGATCATGTTCAGCACGGCGGGGTGATGGGGATCGTAGAAATCCTCCAGCTTCGGGTTCTGCCTGTCGATGGCCAGGGTGTACTGGGTCAGATCGTTGGTTCCAATGCTGAAGAAGTCCACTTCCTTGGCCAGCGCCTCGCTCACCATAACGGCGGCGGGGGTCTCGATCATGATACCCTGCTCCACGTTCTCGAAGGCGATGCCCTGGCTGGTCAGCTCCGCCTTGACCTCCTTCACGATCTTCTTGATCTTCTTCACCTCGTCCACGGATGTGATCATGGGGTACATGATGCTGATGTTGCCGTAGGCGCTGGCGCGGAAGAGCGCTCTCAGCTGCGTCTTGAAGATATCCGGGCGGGTCAGGCAGATACGAATTGCGCGGTAGCCCAGAGCCGGGTTCTCCTCGTGATCCATATTAAAATAGGAAGCCTGCTTGTCCGCTCCGATATCCAGGGTGCGGATCACGACCTTCTTGCCGGCCATGGTCTCCGCCACTGCGCGGTAGATCTTAAACTGCTCTTCCTCTGTGGGATAATCATCCTTCTCCAGGTAGATGAACTCACTGCGGAACAGGCCGATGCCGGCGGCGTCGTTCTGAAGAACCATCGCCAGGTCCTTGATGTTGCCGATGTTGGCGTAAAGCATTACCTTCTGGCCGTCCAGAGTGATGTTCTCCTTGCCCTTTAAGTTCTGAAGGAGTTCCTTCTGCTCCAGATCTTTCTGGCGCTTCTCCTCCATGGTCTTCATGGTCTCTTCATCCGGATCCACATAGAAGATTCCGGCGTAGCCGTCCACCACTGCGGTCTTGCCGTCCACAGACTCCAGGTCCACAGGAGTTCCGATCAGGGCCGGAATGCCCATGGTTCTGGCCAGGATAGCCGTATGAGAGTTGGAGGAACCGTGAACGGTGACAAAGGCCAGAACCTTGTCCTTGTCCAGCTGCACGGTCTCGCTGGGAGCCAGGTCGTCGGCCACAATGATGGAAGGCTCGTCCGTCGCCACGGTGCTCTTGGCGCCGCCGCTGAGGATGGCCAGGATTCTCTCGGAGACATCCTTTACGTCCGCAGCTCTCTCCTTCATGTACGCGTCGTCCATGGAAGAGAACATCATGGCAAAGTTGTCGCTGGTGGTGGCCACCGCGTACTCCGCGTTGACCTCCTGGGTCTCAATCATATTGTGGATGGAATCCAGGTAATCCAGATCATCCAGCATCATCTGATGGATCTCAAAGATAGCGGCGCTGGCCTCTCCCACTTCCTTGACCGCCTTGGCGTAGAGAGCTTTCAGCTGCTCAACTGCCTCCGCTTTCGCGTCCTCAAATCTCTGGATCTCCGCAGCTGTATCTGTGACGCGGTAGCGCTTTACCTGCTGCTCGCCTTTCTTATATACAAGAACTTTTCCGATGGCAACGCCGCCAAATACGCTCTTGCCCTCATATGTCTTCATGATTATCGCCCTCCTTATGGCTTACTCAAAGAGGGGAGCTCTAAGTGTCTCTCGCAGCTCCCCTCCCGTTGTCGCTTATTGCGTGCCGCGCACCCGTCGCGCGGTCTCTGGCTGATTAAAGATTAGCCTTCATGAATTCTTCCATGGCAGCAGCAGCGGTCTCCTCGTCCTCTCCCTCGATGGTGAGAGTAACCTCCATACCCTGCTTGATCGCCAGTCCCATAAGGGCGAACAGTCTCTTCACGTCAGCGGATTTGCCATCCTTGGTGATGGTGATCTTGGACTGGAACTCTTTCGCCTTCTTCACCAGCTCCCCTGCCGGACGTGCGTGAATTCCCTCCGGATCCGTTACCGTATACTTGAATTCTTTCATGATGTTATCCTCCTTTTT
>ERZ1643246.283-NODE-283-length-66729-cov-98.141464_pt1 | contig 66729 bp, 53 predicted proteins | sample MGYA00579265_ERZ1643246 | MGnify/ENA primary metagenome ERZ1643246 (study PRJEB29033, sample SAMEA4952261) | chicken gut metagenome | biome: Broiler Chicken; feature: Gastrointestinal Tract; material: Caecum | place: Ireland | collected 2018 | study: Broiler... | reverse complement strand
TTCAGACATTAGTGGTCGCGATCGGCGCCGGTCTTGGCGTATGGGGCGTGATAAATTTGATGGAAGGATATGGAAATGATAACCCGGGCGCTAAGAGCCAGGGAATCAAACAGCTGATGAGCGGCGGCGGGGTAATCCTGATTGGAACCCAGCTGATCCCGCTTCTCAGCAGCTTATTTTAGAGGAAGGAGTAATTATCCATGTTCGATCAGATCTTTGATGCGATTGAAGAGTGGATGAGGGGACTCCTCACAGGGATCATTCATTCCAACCTGGACCGGATGTTTACCGATGTCAATGAAAAGACCAGTGAGATTGCCGTTCAGGTTGGACAGACCCCGCAGGGCTGGAACAGCAGCATATTCAGTATGATCGAAAACTTATCGGAAACGGTGATCCTGCCGATTGCAGGGATCATCATCACATTTGTGCTCTGCTATGAACTGATCAGTATAATCACAGAGAAAAACAACATGCATGATGTCGATACATGGATGTTCTTCAAGTACTTTGTAAAGATGTGGATCGCGGTCTATCTGGTCAGCAATACATTTACCATTACGATGGCCGTATTTGATGTAGGGCAAAGTGTGGTCAATTCTGCGGCAGGTGTGATCACCGGAAGTACAGAGATAGATATCAGTTCTGTGCTGACAGACCTGGACACAGCACTGGAAGCTATGGAGATCGGGGAACTGGTCGTTCTGGTGCTGGAAACGCTGATTGTCAGCTTTGGCATGAAGATCATGAGTGTTCTGATCACAGTGATCCTGTATGGTCGAATGATCGAGATTTATCTGTATACTTCAATCGCCCCGATTCCATTTGCTACTATGACCAACCGCGAATGGGGACAGATCGGGACCAATTATTTCCGGGGCCTTTTTGCCCTGGCGTTCCAGGCATTCCTGATGATGGTATGCGTGGCAATCTATTCCATACTGGTGGCGGGCATCCAGTATTCGGATAACTTAAGTTCCTCTCTCTTCGGAGTGATGGCTTACACGGTTGTGCTGTGTTTCAGCCTGTTCAAGACGGGAGCACTCAGCAAATCAATTTTTAATGCCCATTAAATTTCAGGAAGGAGGATTTGGACGATGGCTTATGTCAGTGTTCCAAAAGATTTAACAAAAGTAAAGAATAAGGTGGCGTTTAACCTGACTAAGCGGCAGCTGATCTGTATCGCGGCGGGAGCGGCGGCAGGAATTCCTTTTTATTTCCTTACAAGAGGCGTTCTGGGGAACAGCAATGCTGCTACAATTATGGTCCTGCTGATGCTGCCTGCCTTTCTTTTCGCTATGTACGAAAAGGACGGCATGCATCTGGAAGAGGTGCTGATCCATATGATCCGTGTCAAATGGCTGCGTCCGGCAGTCAGAAAATATGAAACGGAAAATTATTTTGAGACAGATCCGGGAAAGTCCGTGTCTGTGACAGTAAAAAAATCGGAGAAGGGAGGAAAGAACCTTGGCAGAAAGAAGCGGTAAGAAACGGCGTCTGGAAAAGCGCCGGGCTAAAGAAGAGAAGAAAGCTGCGAAACAGCAGGCGGCTTTGAAAGCCGCGGAAAAAGGCAGCCGTAAAGCTTCACGCGGCAAGGCAGATCAGAAGGAGAAGCAGAAAGAAGAGAAAAGGATATCTGCACAGAGGACGATTGCCTATAAGGAAATGGCAAAGGACGGGATCTGCAGGGTGCATGATAAATGTTATTCCAAAACAATCCGGTTTTCGGATATCAATTATCAGCTGGCTCAGAACGATGACAAAAATGCGATCTTTGAAAACTGGTGCGATTTTCTGAACTATTTTGACAGCAGTATCCATTTTCAGCTTAGCTTTATCAATCAGAAGAGCAGCATGAAGGAATTTGAAAAGGTGATCCGGATCCGCCGGAGGCATGATGAATTTGATGAGATCCGGAGAGAATACGCCCGGATGCTGCATCGGCAGCTTGCAAAAGGGAATAACGGCCTGGTGAAATCCAAGTATATCACTTTTTCCATAGAGGCGGATAATATCCGGGAGGCAAAGCCAAAACTGGAGCGTATAGAGACAGATATCCTGAATAATTTTAAAATCCTGGGTGTTCCCGCAGAACCGTTAAATGGAGCGGAACGATTGAAGATCCTGCGCCAGATACTGAATCCGGACGAGCTGGGGGATATCCCGTTCGATTATGGGTCTATGGTCCATAGCGGGCTCTCTACAAAAGATTATGTGGCGCCTACCAGTTTTGTGTTCAAGGACGGAAAGACGTTCCAGATGGGAAATACCATCGGCGCAGTTTCGTACCTGCAGATCCTGGCGCCGGAACTTACCGATAAGATGTTGGCGGAGTTTTTGAATCTGGATAAAAATCTGATTGTCAATCTGCATGTGCAGTCTGTGGATCAGGTAAAGGCAATTAAGCTGGTGAAAGGAAAAATGACGGATATCAACCGGATGAAGATCGAAGAGCAGAAAAAGGCGGTCCGTTCCGGCTACGATATGGATATCATCCCGTCGGATCTGAATACTTACGGCGGTGAGGCAAAACGACTGCTGGAAGATCTGCAGAGCAGAAACGAAAGGATGTTTCTTGTAACGGTACTGTTCCTGAACACTGCGAAGACAAAGCAGGCACTGGATAATGCCATCCTGCAGACGGCGGGAATCGCACAAAAATATAACTGTATCTTAAGACGGCTGGATTATCAGCAGGAAGAAGGGCTGATGAGCAGCCTTCCTCTGGGAGTGGGCCATGTGCCGATCAAGCGGGCTCTGACAACTACGAGTACAGCAATTTTCGTTCCTTTTACAAGTCAGGAACTTTTTATGGAAGGGGAGTCGTTATACTACGGTTTAAATGCCTTGTCCAACAACATGATCATGGTGGACAGGAAAAAATTAAAGAATCCTAACGGGCTGATCCTTGGCACGCCCGGATCCGGAAAATCATTTGCCGCGAAGCGTGAGATCACTAATGCATTCTGCATTACCCAGGACGATATCATAATCGGAGATCCGGAGGGGGAGTATTATCCTCTTGTTCATGCCTTAGGAGGGCAGGTAATCCATATTTCACCTACCAGTAAAGACTACATTAATCCTATGGATATCAACATGGATTATTCTGATGACGATAACCCGCTTGGGGTAAAATCAGATTTTGTCCTGTCACTGTGTGAATTGATCATGGGAAGCAGAAATGGCATCGAGGCAGAGGAAAAATCGGTAATCGACCGTTGTCTCCCGCTTGTATATCAGAAGTATTTTTCTGATCCAAGGCCGGAGAATATGCCTGTGCTGGGAGATCTTTACGATTGTCTCCGGAAGCAGAAAGAACCCCAGGCGCAGAGGATCGCCACAGCACTTGAGATCTATGTGAATGGATCATTGAATGTCTTTAATCACAGGACCAATGTGGAACTTAACAACCGGATCGTATGCTATGATGTGAAAGATTTGGGAAAACAGCTGAAGAAGCTGGGGATGCTGATCGTCCAGGATCAGGTCTGGAACCGGGTGACGGTCAACCGGGCCACCCATAAAGCGACACGGTATTACATCGATGAGTTCCATCTTCTCTTAAAAGAGGAGCAGACGGCCGCCTATAGTGTGGAAATCTGGAAAAGGTTCAGGAAATGGGGAGGTATCCCGACCGGAATCACCCAGAATATTAAAGACCTGCTGGCAAGCCGTGAGATTGAAAATATCTTTGAGAACAGTGATTTCATCCTGATGCTCAACCAGGCCGCCGGCGATCGGCAGATCCTGGCGAAACAGCTGAATATTTCGCCGTATCAGCTGTCCTATGTGACCAATTCAGGAGAAGGCGAAGGGCTTTTGTTTTATGGCAGTACGATCATCCCGTTTAAGGATAAGTTTGATAAGAGCCTGAAACTGTATTCCCTGATGACGACAAAACCAGAAGAAGTGAAAGATTAACCGACCATTTACCGTTTCCAGTAAATGGTCTTTCTTTTTGCAAAGGAGGTGGAAAGTCTGGCAGGAGTGAAATATACCGCCAAAGAAAAAACGGTACAGAAGATGACCAGGGATGGTCTGACGGAAGAACATATCGGAGATGGTCAGAAAAAAGATGTGCCGGATAAAAGCAGGGGACGCCCGGCCGCCAGATTTGAAAAACAGATCCGGGAGGCGTCTCTTCGACAGGAGGCGTCTGTAGAAGAAAGCGTTGAAGGTTCCAGATTGGAGCGGCGCATATCAGCGGATGGAGAGCCGCAAAGCAGACAGCGGACAACTGCAGACAGTGAAAAGGTAAGGAACCGGTCAGAAAAAATCCGGGATCATGAGACGGTTCCGGACACAGACGGACTGGATGGTCAGAAATCCCAGATCAAAACCAGACAGAAAAAGGCCCGTCTGAAAGAAGAACAGGCAAAATCCGGGCGTCTGGCTTTTGATGATGAAGGAAGCCAGATGGTCCGGGGAGCCGGAATGGGAGTAGGACGCAAGGCCGCAGGAGCAGCGACATCTGCCGCTTCGGTATATGTTCATGAGAAAGCATCAGAGGAAGCGGATGATAACGCTGCTGTAAATGCTGTTTCGGCCGGAGAGCTGATGACAGAACGGGCTGCGGTCAGCCTGAAACATACCCAGGACCGGAGTAAAAGAGCAGATGTCCGATCCGGCCGTCAGGGGCTTCATATGGAGAGTGCTTCGGAAAGCAGATTGAAATTTACGCAGGCAGGACAGGAAGGGAGCGGAAGTACCTATTTTAATAAGAAGAAGCAGGAAGACCGCCAGACGGTTATGAACCGTTTTTTTCAGCGGAAACGCTATAAAGAGGCTTATCAGTCTGCGAGAAGCGGGGCGACCTCAGGAAAAGCAGGAGCCTCAAAAGCGGCTGCTGCGGCCGAGACTATGACCACTAAGGCAAAGAACGCCTTAAAAGAAGTGGCAAGAAGGAACCATGCAGTATTTGCCGTTCTGGGAATTTTTGGACTTCTCTTCCTTTTGATCGCCGTGGCCTTTTCAAGCTGCAGCGCTTCGGTACAGGGGAGCGGATCTGTTATCGGGATTACTACATATCCAAGCTCAGACGAAGATATTTATGCGGCAGAGAACGCCTATGCTGCGTTGGAAGCGGCACTGAATGAACAGATTAACCAGATGGAGTCTACGCATCCCGATTATGACGAATACAACTATAACGTGAGTGAGATTTCTCATAATCCTTATCATCTGATCTCATACCTGACTGCGAAATACGGAGACTGGACCTATGCCGATGTAGAGGCGGAGATAGAAGCTTTGTTTTCGGAGCAGTATTCCCTTCATACAGAAGGACGGACAGAGACCGTGACGGAGACCCGGACGGTGCGTGTAGGAGAGTCATTAGGACAGGTAGTCACGAGCGGCTACTGCAGCTGTTCCATCTGCTGCGGTCAATGGTCCGGCGGACCGACCGCCAGCGGAGTTTATCCCACGGCTAATCATACCCTGGCGGTGGATGCCTCTAATCCAATCGTCCCGATGGGAACAAAAGTTGTAATGAAGGGTGTGGAATATACCGTAGAAGACACCGGGGCTTTTGACCGGTACGGTGTAGATTTTGATGTTTATTATGACGATCACGCATCTGCTTCCGCGCATGGGCACAAGACCTGGGAATGTTATCTGGCCGATGATAACGGGAGTAATGAGGTAACTGTAACCGATACCAGGACAGTCAAAATCCTGTATGTGACGCTCACAAACCAGGGGCTTGACGCTTTAGCGCGGGAAAACCTGGATGAGGAACAGCTGATTCTTTACAATGCGCTGAATACAACGCTTGGAAACCGGGATTATCTCTGGGACAGCGGAGCAATTTCCGGAGGGTCCGGGGGCATGGACTACGATATCCCGCCGGAAGCACTGGAAGATGAAGAGTTCGCTCGGATGATCCACGAAGCGGAAAAATATCTGGGCGTTCCTTATGTATGGGGCGGATATTCCCCGTCAGGATTTGACTGTTCCGGATTTGTTTCCTATGTAGTAAACAACTGCGGCAACGGCTGGAATTACGGACGACTGACAGCAGAAGGGCTGCGGGGACAGTGTACTTACGTGGCACCGGGAGAAGCAAAACCTGGAGATCTGATCTTTTTCCAGGGAACGTACAATACGTCCGGAGCATCTCACATCGGCATCTATGTAGGTAATGGAATGATGATCCACTGCGGAGATCCGGTTCAGTATGCAAATATCAACAGCAGTTACTGGCAGCAGCATTTTATGTGTTACGGCAGGCTGCCATAGGATGGAGGTGAGGATTTGAATAAAAAGATCAGAAGGTATCTGGAAGAGATTGAGAAGACGGAGAAAAAGATCGCAGATCTCCAACAGTATCTCAAAGGAATCAAAAGCGCCTTGAAAGAGGAAGAAAATAATGAAATGATCCGAGCGATCCGGGGCATGAAGCTGGAGGGGGAAGAGCTTCTCCAATTCCTGGACGGGCTGAAAGGCGGAAATGTTTGCTTTGAAGTCGGAAAGAAGACGGATGGGAGCGGAAAAGGCTCTTTCGTCCGGCAGGATTCAAATACAGAAAGAGAGGATGAGAATGATGAGAAAGAAATGGAATAAGAGGGTACTGGCTGCAGTCATGGCTGCGGCCATGATCCTGGGAACGTCAACAACAGCATTTGCCAATGCTTCTCCTCCGGAAGGGCAGGAGGCAGCACAGGAACAGTCTGCTTCGGCCGGGGAAAACGGTCAGACGGAAAATGTCCCGGCAGATGCAGCAACTGAGACACTTCAGACAGAACCGGTGCTGGAGGAAGACGGGAACGGAGGTACGGCATTTACCACTCCCGGGAACGCACAGGTGCAGGATGATATTACAGAAGATGGAAGTAAGGAGTTTCTGACAATCACGACCAAAAATAATAATACATTTTATCTTGTGATCGACAGGAGCGCATCGACGGAAAATGTCTATCTGCTTTCTCAGATCGATGAAAACGATCTGCAGGAATTTCTGAAAGACGGTGCTGTATCGGTATCAGAAAAACAGGAACCTGCTGTTGTGCTGGAAGAAGAATCTCAGACAGAAGCGTCTGCGGAAACCGGTCAGGAAAAAGAGCCGGCCGTAGAGGAGGAGCCAGAAGAGGAAGTTTCCGGCAATACTGCTGGACTGATCGTGATTTTCCTTGCTGCGGGAGCCGGTATCGCAGCTTATTACTTCCTTAAGATCCGGAAAAAGAAAGCGATAGAGGAAGAAGAGGATGAGGAAGGGCTTGAGCTGGACGATGGCCTGGAAACTGTGGATGAACGGGAAGAAACCAGATAAAAGATTTTATGGAGAGGGATTGCACAAAGATCTCTCTCTTTTTCATTGAAGGAGGAATAGACGTATGTATCTTGTGATTGCAGAAAAACCTAGCGTATCAAGAGCGATCGCCCGTGTGATCGGGGCAGAGAACAGGGAGGAAGGATTTCTTTCTGGAAAGGACTGTATCGTAAGCTGGTGCCTGGGGCATCTGGCGGAATATCTGCCGCCGGATGGCTATGATAAAAAATATGAAAGCTGGAAGTATGAAGATCTTCCTATCATCCCGGATGAGTGGAAACTGGCAGTTTCCCAGGAGAAAAAAGAACAGTTTTATACACTGAAACGGCTGTTGAACAGTCCGGATGTGGAGTACGTAGTAAATGCCTGTGATGCGGGAAGAGAAGGGGAACTGATCTTCCGGCGGGTGTACCAGCTTTCCGGAAGCAGAAAGCCGGTGAAGCGTCTCTGGATCAGCTCTATGGAAGACAGTGCAATCCGGACGGGCATGGAACAGCTGAAAGATGCAGAAGAATACCGGAATCTGGCTGAGGCGGCTGTCTGCCGTGCAAAAGCGGACTGGCTGGTAGGAATGAACGCGACCAGGGCTTTTACAACCAAGTATTATAAAAAACTTACAGTAGGAAGGGTTCAGACCCCGACGCTTGCCATGCTGGTAGATCGGATGGAACAGATCAAAAAGTTCCGGAAGGAGAAGTATTTCAACGTGGAATTGGATTGTGACGGCATGAAAGCGGAACGGCAGAAGATCTTTGACCCGGAGGAAGCTGAAAAACTCCGGAACCTGTGCGACGGAAAAGAAGCTCATGTGATGTCCTGTGAGAGTGTAGAGAAGAAGGTGAAACCGCCCAGACTCTACGACTTAACTACCCTGCAAAGAGAGGCAAACCGCATTTATGGTTTTACGGCGCAGCAGACTCTTTCGGCTGCCCAGAGCCTTTATGAAGAAAAACTGATCACCTATCCAAGGACAGACAGTAATTTCCTGACGGAAGATATGGAGACAACTGCCAGACAGGTGATCCGTGTGATCCATGAGAAATATCAGCTGATGGGGCCTTTTGATAAACCGGAAAAACCGGATCTTGGCCGGGTCGTGAACAATAAAAAAGTGTCCGATCACCATGCAATCATCCCCACTATAGAGATTGCGGATGCTGATCTGAACGACCTGAAGGAAACGGAGCAGAAGATTTTGTTTCTGATTGCCGTACACACGGTGGAAGCTGTCAGCAGGGAGCACGTTTTCCGTGAGATTTCTGTGGAAGTTGAATGCGAGGGTGAGCATTTCCATGCGAAAGGGAAAGAGATTATGGAACAGGGCTGGAAGATTTACGAAGCTTGTTTCCGAAATCCTGACGGCATTGCTATAGAGGATCCGAAAGAGGCTGCAAAGGGGACGATTCCAAAGGTGAAAAAAGGGAAGAACTTCTATCATGCGGAAGCGAAGATGACGGAACATTTCACTTCTCCGCCGAAACCTTATACGGAGGATACGCTGCTTGCAGCAATGGAGACGGCAGGAAATAAGGAATTTGATGCGGATACAGAGAAGAAAGGACTTGGGACTCCGGCAACCAGGGCATCGATTATTGAAAAACTGGTCCATTCCCAGTACGCCTGCAGGAAAGGGAAACAGATCGTGGCTACAGATGACGGGCAGTCCCTGATCGAGATCCTTCCGGATTATCTGAAATCGGCATCTATGACGGCCGAATGGGAGAATCAGTTGCTGGAAATGGAACACGGAAAGATCCAGCCGGAACAGTTCCTGACTGGGATCCGGAATCTGATCACAATGATGCTGAACGGATGCGATCAGATCAGTGAAGAAGAGTCCGGCAGATTTCAGAGTCGGGAAAGCATCGGAACCTGTCCTGTATGTGGAAGCCTGGTTTATGAAGGGAAGAAAAATTTCTACTGCAGCAGCAGAGAGTGTAACTTTGCACTCTGGAAAGAAACCAGATATCTGCAGAGTATGAGAAAAACCATTGATAAGCGTATGGCGGCAGAACTTTTGAAGAATGGCAGCACTCATGTGAAAGATTTGTATTCCGCAAAGAAGGATCGCTATTTTGAGGCGGATCTTCTGATGAAAGCGCAGGATGATGGGAAGGTAGAGTTTTCCCTGTCCTTTCCAAAGAAGAATTACAACAGAAAAACTAAAAAAAGAGCATAGGAGGAAGTGCATATGAATTTTGAAACATTTATGGAATCAATTAAGAATCATATCAAAGAATATCTTCCTGAGTCATACCAGGATGCCCAGGTCACAATCCGGGAACAGCAGAAACTGAATAACCGGTATATGGGGCTTACCGTGATCAGGCCGGGAGACGATCGGATCCCCACGATTAATCTTACTGACTTGTACAGGCAGTACTATGAAAATCCAAAGTTTCGTATCACGGACGTACTTGAGCAGATATCGCAGATCATCCAGAAAGAACCGGAGCGCTTTGATGTGAGCCGCCTGACTCAGTATGAAGAAGCGAAAAAACACCTTTTCATGAGAGTATCTAATGCGGATAAAAATGTACAGGTGCTGGAAGGCGTACCTTTTGTTGAGCGGGAAGATCTGGCCATTACGTTTCACATTGCTGTTGAGGAAACGGAAGCGGGAAGAGCTTCTGCTATTGTAACCAACCGGATGATGGAGACCTATGGAGTGACCAGAAATCAGCTTTATAAGGATGCTCTGGCAAACAGTCCGGTTATTACGCCAGTAAAAATTAATAATCTGGGAGAGTTGCTTGGCAGAATGACTTTGGATGGGATGAAGGAGATGGGAGCATCCGAAGAAGAAATCCGGGATGCAAAAGAAAGGATGGACGAAGCAAATCAGGATAATCCTTTGATTGTAGTAACAAATGAAACTGGTATAGACGGGGCGGCTGCTGTGTTCTATCCGGGCGTTATGGATCAGCTTGGTGAAGAAATAAAAGGAGATTTCTTTATTCTCCCTTCATCTGTGCATGAAATTATTGTTGCTCCTGATGATGGAAGACTTTCCTACTCGGAATTAAAAGAGATGGTGACAGAAATTAATGAAACGCAGGTTGCCCCGGAAGACCGCCTGACAGATGAAGTGTATCATTACGATACCAGAGACCATGTATTTGAAAAAGCTGAGGCTTTTACAGAGAGAAAAAGGGCGAAGGAACAGGATATTGGAAAACAGGAACCTGTTAAGGAGACAGCGGCAGAAAAAGCTGTCCATCCGGAGCGGATCAAACATAAATCTACGGATATGGAACTGTAGGAACGATTTTAGATTTTCCCTGCCTGCTGTCCTAAGACAGCGGCGGGGACTTTTTATAAGGAGGACATGAGATGGAAGAAAATAGAAATACATCTTTTCAGCTGAAAGGAAGAGATATGGACAGTATTCTGCAGTCTCTGGAAGAAGGCGTTTCTGAAATATTTACCAGTGAAAGATACACAGAATACCTGCAGACAATGGCGAAGTTCCATAATTATTCTTTCAATAACACGATGTTGATCGCACTTCAGCGGCCGGATGCAACGCTTGTGACAGGATACCGGAACTGGCAGTCTATGGGACGTCAGGTCATGAAGGGAGAGAAAGGGATTACGATTATTGCCCCGACGCCGATCAAGAAAAAGCAGATGCAGGAAGTCTTGGACAAGGAAGGGCGTCCGGTTCTGAATGAAAATGGAGACTCGATCATGAAAGAGGTGGAAGTGAAGATCCCCCGGTTTAAGGCGATTACCGTCTTTGATATTGCTCAGACAGTTGGAGATCCCATCGACCTGATGGTGCCGGAAGAACTGAAAGAGGCAGTTAATGATTACGATCTGTTCATGGAAGCAATTACCGCAGTATCTCCAGTACCGATCCGATTTGATGAGATTTCAGGAAATGCGAAAGGGTACTATCACAATGAGGATAAAGAAATCGTGATCCGGAAAGGGATGAGCGAAAGCCAGACAATCAAGACCGCAATCCATGAGTCCGGGCACGCCAGACTCCATGACCGTGATGAAATGAAGGCAAAAGGAGAAAAGAAAGACCGGCTGACAGCAGAAGTAGAGGCAGAGTCTGTTGCTTACTGTGTGTGCAGTGCATTCGGAATAGATACCTCGGAGTATAGTTTCCCATACATTGCAAACTGGAGTTCCGGAAGGGATATGAAAGAACTGAAAACATCAATGGATACGATCCGGCACACGGCTGGGAAAATGATTGATGAGCTGAGCATAAAGATGAGGGAACTGTTGGCAGAGAGAAATGTGCAGAGACAGGAGGAAAAGAAAGAGAAATTCCTTCCTGCGATGGAAGCTGCCGGGTATTACTTTGATGAAAAGGGCAGTACAGATGACCATCTCCGGTTCGTGCCGGACGGCGTACATCAGTTATCAGGGGTTCTGTATGCAGACTCCTGGGATGATGTAGAGACCTGGTTTGGACAGGGCGGTATCGATGATCAGTTTACGGCAGAACGGATCCAGAGAGTTCTTTATCCGGAACGGTTTGAAAAAAGCTCAGAAGAGATGATGTATGAAGACAACGGGGAGCGATTTTCCATCTATCAGATCAAAGAAGGATCAAAAGCAGAGCAGTATAGATTCCTTGGCATGGATTATATCAATAAAGAAGGACTGGAAGTGGTCGCTGCGGATTATGAATGTGTTTATTCCGGAATTCTATTGAAATCGGATGATCTGGAAACACTTTACAGCATGTTCAATGATCTGCCGCCCGCTGACTTCAAAGCCCATTCTATGTCGGTTAGTGATGTGGTGGTCATGAACCGGAATCATGAACTGCGGGCTTATTATGTGGATCAATTTGGATTTACAGAACTTCCGGCTTTTGCACTGGAAAGGAAGGCAGAGCTGGGAATAGGTCAGCTGACAGAGAGGGTCAGTCACTTGGATGAAGACCCCAATATCCGGTTTTATGTGGCTGAGTGTTCAGAATTTCCCGTTCTGGGAGAGTACCATCAGGATCTGTCACTGCAGGAAGCTTTTCGGATTTATGACAGCATTCCGCCGGAGCGGATGCATGGAATAAAGTGTATTGGATTCGATCTGAAGGATGGAAGTGATTATGAAGGTGAATTTGAGCTGGTCAGTGGAAACCGTGTCCAGAAGGAAACAATTAATTCAATTCCTTATTTCCGGGAAAATGTTCATGTGCAGAAAGCAATAGCGGAGGCTGAAAAGGAACTGAAAGTCCGTGAAGCGGCAAGAACCGTACCAAAGAATGAAAATAAAGAAGTAAAGATTACGCTCAAGAGAAGGGAGGAATGTTTATGAGCCAGACACGATTTGATGAAGATGAATTAACGCTGGTGGCCGCTTATGCTGCCAGAACCAGGGAGGAAACCATAGATATCCTAAAGGGTACGCTGGATGTCTTAGAAGATACGAAGGAAGATGTCTCTGATGAAGAGATGATCCTCTTACTGTCATCCACAATAGAGAAACTGCAGCAGGTGGAAGATGATTATTTCTATTCCCTGGATCTGAGGGAGTATCTGAATAATATAAAGGAGGACGATGATGAGAACTGATCAGTATGCACTGTATCGTGTAGATCTTAATACTGCCGGGAAAGACCTGTGGAAAAAACCGTATGATCAGTTAAAGAGTGAAAACCGACAGATACGGATTGACTTCTACCGTCAGATCCATATTTCAAATCTTTCCGCAAGAGAAGCGATAATGGATATATGGGAAAGAACTGCCGATATAAGAGACGTCAGTGACGTCATTGTTGTGAATCGGGATGGAGAAGTATCCTGCTTTTATGTGGATGAGAATACGCCCAGAAGGATTTCCGGTTTTATACGGATCAACTCATCAGGGGCGCTTGTGACGCTGGATACGAAAGATTACAGAATTGACGGCATGGAAGGAAACTGGCTGGCTGCGGATGAGATCATCATAGATGGGCGACAATTCTTTCTTATGGAACATCAGGACTATCACCGTCAAACCACAAGAGTGATTCTTGATTGTTATGGGAAGAAGATCATGGAAGAGTGCGGAAATGGATTTGATCAGCAGACAAAGAAAATCCTTCATGGATATATGCGAAATAATCAGATAAGAGAAACTGATGCTGTTGAAAAACAGAATAAACCTGGTCAGTTGAAAAGACTGGAGCTATGGCAGAAAGCATATGAGAATGGTCACTATGAGAGAAGTTGGGAATCCGGGATGGAAGTTAATTATGATGCTATAGATGGGTGTGTGAATCATCAGAAAGATTATCCCGGGAAGGCACTCCCGGATCCGGAAAAGAAACCTAAAAAACGCATGTCTGTTATAAAAAGACTTCGGGAGAAACAGATTGTTATTGCCAAAAGGACCGGGAGGTCAGTTCCCAAGTATCTGGAACAGCAGCTGGCGAGGGAGAAGGACTGATTGTGTATGTCTCAGATGCGTTTTGTGATGAAAAAGCCTCATCGCGATGGCACTTTTTGAACCTAAAAATCGTAAGGTGATAGTTTATATGCCTAAGCAGGTTAGTGTTCAGTTCATATTTCAGGAGGCAGTATTTGAAGCTTACAAAGTATGAAAAAGAGACGATCATCCTCTTTAATGAGGCAGAGGATCAGGTAGATGTCTTTACTTATAATGTCAGCCTGAAACGACGGTTGGCTAACTTTAGCAGGAAATATCCGGAGCTTTGTAGAAGGAAAGCGGTAAATAAGAAGGGCGGGGTGACGTATCTTATTGATAAAGGTCGGCTGTCCATTCATTTGGTGCCACCGTATGACGCGGAGAGGCTTGAAATGGTGATTAAAAATTCACCTCTTCAGTGATTTTTATTAAAGAGCGTGACCGAGACAGTTGGCCTGGGAGAAATTCCCAGGCCTTTTTTGGTGTTGAAAAAACTATTTTGTATTATGAAAAGTTTTCACATTAATAATGGAGAAAAGAGGGGAAAATTCTGTCGAACACCATTTTTTTGATACACAAAGGAGTATATTAATGGTAAAATGGTAGATGTAATATGGCAACGATAGAAAATGGGGTATTAAAATGGCAGTATCTTATAAAAAATTATTTAAAATGTTGATAGACAGAGATATGAAGAAGAAGGATTTAAAAGATCTGGCAGGAATTAGTGGCAATACGATTACCAAATTGGCGAATAATGAAAACGTCACTATGGAGGTTATTGAAAAAATCTGTATCCATATGGGCTGTACCGTAGACGAAATTGTGGAAATCATTCCTGACGAGCCGATAGATACCATCGAAAATTAAGAGGTTATGTATATGGAATATAAGAAATACAGTGCCGGATTGATGTCCCAGTCATTCTGGTTTCTTGAATTTAAGAAGGTCGTAGGACTGCGAAAAGACGGCTTAACATATGATGAAATTAAAAAGAAATGTGTTAAAGAAAATCTTTTTGGAGCGGCAAAAGAATATCGGGCTTTGCGTATGGCTGGTTATATTATAACGAGAGTTAAAGCAATGGATGATACTCTTGTGGAACTGTTTTGCACATCGGATCTGCTAACGCAAAAACTGATCAATCTAATTATGATTTTAAAGACTGACAGGCTTTTTTTTGAATTCATATATGAGGTCTATAGAGAGAAAGTAATTCTTGGAGCTGATATGATGGAAGAGGCAGATGTTAACATATTTTTTACTCGCAAGGAAGCCCAGGAAGAACTTATCGCAGACTGGAAAGACAGTACGAAGAGGCATCTGCGTTCTTGTTATCTGAATTTTATGACAGATGCAAATCTGCTGACAGTGACTGGGAAGGTGAGAAAGATTACACCGCCTATATTGGACATTGCCTTGGAAAGATATCTGCAGTCAACAGGTGATGAGATTATGATAAAGGCTTTAATGGGAGAAAACTAGTATGAAAACGTTAGAAGAACGGCTGGATCAGGCGGAAGCCATGATACAGACCACCTCTTTTCGGGAAAACAAAGGTCTGGGAAATGAGGTGGGATATTATATCTTTGATTATCCGCCTGAACAAGAGCTATATATTAGAAATTGGGTTGAGTATATAAGACAGAAAAACGAAAGTTCCGGAGATGATTACCGGATTATCGTTTTTGATCTGTATGATATCGTTATTGATATTCTGATACAAAAAGGATACCTGGAAAAGTGTTACCAGTTTGAAAAGACCAAAGGCTTTGAAAGGGTTTCAAAGTCAATCAGTAATATGTTGAAGATTACGTCTTCCGATGGGCTGATCGTAAATTATATTAAAGATCATATTACGGAAAAGTCTGTGGTTTTTATTACAGGAATTGGAAAGTGTTATCCGATCCTTCGATCACATACTGTGTTAAATAATCTGCACCAGGTAATCGATCAGGTACCGGTGGTATTGTTTTATCCGGGAAAGTATGATGGACAGGAATTGGTACTGTTTGGAGAAATAAAGGACGATAATTACTACCGTGCATTTAAACTGGTAGATTAAGGAGAACGACTATGATCATGAAAGAAATGTTTTTAAAACGAATTAATCGTGATATTAAGGGAGTTATAAAAGTCGGGCAGGACGACACAGATAATATTCGTCAGGAGCTTGAAGAATACGTTGTGACCCGCGAATTACAGAAGCACTTTTCAGATTTCTTTACGAGCTATAAGAAAGGGATCATCGGAAATACTGACAAAATGGGAGTATGGATTTCCGGCTTTTTCGGAAGTGGTAAATCTCACTTCCTGAAGATCTTATCTTATTTGCTTGGCAATAAAGAGGTCAATGGGAAGAGAGCGATTGAGTATTTCATAGAGGATAATAAGATTTCAGATCCAATGGTACTTGCAGATATGGAACTGGCAGCTTCTACTCCTACGGATGTGGTTCTTTTTAATATTGATTCTAAAAGCGAAGTCAATGGGAAACAGTCAAAAGAAGCGATTGTTTCTGTTCTCCAAAATGTTTTCAATGAAATGCAGGGATTCAGTGGATTCAATCCTTTCCTTGCGGATCTGGAAAGGAAACTGACAGAGGAAGATAAGTATGGTCTGTTTAAAGAAAGATTTGCAGAGAGCTTTGGCTCTGAATGGGAAGAAGCCAGAAGTGATTTTGACTTTATTCAGGATGATGTTGTGGAAGTTCTGGATGAAATAGGTTTTATGAGCGTTGAAGCAGGAAGAAACTGGTGTGAAAAAGCAACGGGCGATTATAAGTATAAGGTTGAAGATTTTGCAAATCTTGTAAAGAGATACCTTGATCAGAAGGAGCCAAATTATCATATCGTATTCCTGATCGATGAAATCGGTCAGTATATTGGGGATGACTCCAAACTCATGCTTAATCTGCAGACAGTGACAGAAGATTTGGGTACTGCCTGCCGAGGCAAAGCATGGATCATAGTCACCAGTCAGCAGGACATTGATTCCATTACAAAGACGAAAGGGAACGATTTTTCTAAAATTCAGGGACGGTTCGATACTCGTCTTTCGCTTTCCTCTGCAAATGTAGATGAGGTTATAAAAAAGAGAATTCTGGAAAAGACGGATGCGGGAAAACAGACTTTGGAATTGCTGTACGATGATAAGGAAACAGTGATTAAAAACCTTGTTATTTTTAATGACGGCATAGAGAAGAAGTTATATTCCGGTAGGGATAATTTTGCGGATATCTATCCGTTTATCCCTTATCAGTTCAATTTGTTGGGAAGCGTTCTGACATCTATCCGTACCCACGGGGCTTCCGGGAAACACCTTGCTGAGGGAGAACGCTCCATGCTTGCATTGTTTAAGGAATCGGCAGTCAGGGTAATGAATGATGAACCCGGGACAATTGTGCCGTTCCACATGTTTTATGATGCGTTGGAACAGTTTCTTGATCATTCTCATAAAGGCGTGATTTCCCGTGCGCTGGATAACGACTATCTGAATCCAGATCATGAAAAAGAGTGTTTTGACGTTAACGTGCTGAAAACACTTTTTATGATCAAGTATGTTAAAGAAATTCAGGCTAATGTTGATAATATCACGAGCCTTATGGTAACCAATGTGGATGATGATCGTATGGCGCTGACCAAGCAGGTAGAAGAGGCGTTAAGACGTCTTGTTCGCCAGACTCTGGTTCAGAAGAATGGAGAGATATATGTTTTCCTGACAGACGAAGAGCAGGAAATAAACAGAGCGATTGAAGCACAGAATGTTGAGTCCGGAGAAATTATTGCAAAAGTGTCAGAGATGATTTTTGACGGTATCTATGGTGAAAATAAATACTATTATCCGGCGTTCAACAGAAGGTACGCATTTGCGTTTAATCAGGTTGTTGATGATAAGCCTTATAGGTCAAAACAAAATAATGAGATTACATTAAAAATTCTGACTCCGGACAGTGAGGAGAGAGCGGATGAAACAACAATGAGGATCCTTTCAGGCCAGTCGAGTTGTGTGCTTGTAGTATTGCCCGAGGACAGAACATTCCTTGATGAAATCCGGTCTTCGTTACAGATTGAAAAATTTATCCGATTTGACGCTACCAATACAGTAACGCAGTTTGAGAGCATTAAGGAAGCAAAGAAAGTAGAAATGCGCGAGAGAAACAGCGCGGCAAAACTGTTCCTTTCAGAAAGTCTGAAAAATGCAGATATCTATGTGAATGGTGATAAGATCCAGAGTGGAGCAAAAGAGATTTCCACGAAGATAAATGAGGCTCTTGGTAAGCTGGTTTCTACAGTCTATCATAAGTTGTCTTATATCGATACAGCAATGAGTGAGGTGGATATTCGTACGCTGTTCAAGAATAACGGGCAGCAGCTCACACTTGCAGGCGTGAACACTGCAAAGAATGAACTGGCACTTCACGATGTTAATGATTATATTGCTTTAAATACACAGCGTCATATGAAGACTTCGATGAAGTCTATTTTGGAACGCTTCATGAAAGCGCCTTATGGATTTGTGGAAGCTGATGTGCAATGGCTTGTTGCAAAGCTGTTCAAAGATGGCGAAATTGCAATGTTCGTCAATAATGATGCAGTTACATCACTTTCAAAGACCCCGGAAGAAATTATTCGTTATCTGACACGCAAAGAGTTCAATGAAAAACTGATGACTGAGAAGCGTGTGAAAGCGAATGAGAAGCAGAAAAAGTCTGTCCGTACAGTAATGAAAGAACTGTTCAATGTTACTTTGGCAAGTGATGATGATGATGCGATTATGAGAAACTTTCTTAGTTATGCATCCAATTTGAAGAATGACCTTGAGAAATTGGATATTCATTATGCTGCCCAGCCTGCATATCCGGGCAGACAGCTTATTTCTTCCGGGAAAAAACTTATGACGGATGTTCTTCAAATGAAGTATTCCAATGAGTTCTTCTCAGGTATTGATCATAAAAAGGATGACTATCTTGATTTCGCTGAGGATTATGAGCCTGTTAAGAAGTTTTTTGCAGGAGAGCAGAAGGGTATATTTGATAAAGCACTGAAGTTGATGAAGATTTATGATGACAGTAAGACATTTATTGTAAATAGTGAGATTGAAACAGTTGTTGCGGATATTAAGACTATTTTGAAGAAGTCTGTTCCTTACTCAGAAATCTTCAAATTGCCAGATTTACTGGACAAATTTATCAATCTTTACAGTGGCCTTCTCAATGAAATGCAGAAGCCGATAGATAATGCTATTCAGGAAGCAAGACAACGTGTCTTTGAAGAATTGCAGGATAAGAAATGCCATGACAAACTGGCTGACAGATACGTAAAACTTTTCGGAGAGATCAGCGACAAGGCAGCGAGTTGCAACAATGTAGCCACACTGCAAAATATTAAGGTAGAAGCAGATGCGCTCAAAGTTCGCTGCCTGAATGAGATTGAAAAAGAAGAAGCGAAAATGATTGCCGCAGAGCAGTCTGCTATTGTTGCAGAAACAGGAAACTATGGAGGAGAAACGATTGCTCCAGTTGCACCGGCTCCAAAAGTAAAGAGAAAGAAAACGGTCAGCATTAAATCTATTAATAATGCGGCTACCTGGCAGCTTGAGAATGAGGAAGATGTCAAGAAGTATATCGTAGAACTTGAGAAGAAACTGATGAATATTTTGGAAGAAGATACGATTATCAACATCGAATTCTAGGAGAAAGCAAAATGAATAAAACAGCCATAAGAAAATTTGCAGAATGGGCAAGAGAAAAGCTCATTGAAGATATTAAGTATAAAGCCAGTATGGTTGGCATTACAGAGAATGGAATTGCGGAAAAATTACCGCAGTCAACAAATGACTTACATTTTTATGATATTGGAACAAAGGATTATACGAAAATCTCCGGTATTGAAATTAAGCAGAGAGATGCTCTTGTAAAAGCAATTCAGACAAAAGAACGCAGCTATAAAAGTTATCAGGAAGCGTTTGAAAATGTGATTGAAGAAGTAGCATATACTTGGTTCAACCGTTTGATTGCGATTCGTTTTATGGAAGTTAATGATTATTTGCCTTCTGGTGTTCGTGTGCTTTCCTCTGAGAACAAGGCGAAGAAAGAGCCTGATTTAGTAACGACACCGTTTGATACCGATTTGGAATTTACATCTTATGAGCAGGACAGAATTATCCAGTTAAAAGACGATAATAAACTGGATGAATTGTTCCGTATGCTTTTTATTAAGCAGTGCAATAAACTTCACGATATTTTACCAGAGCTGTTTGAAAAGACAGATGATTATTCGGAATTACTTCTTACAATTTCGTTTACAGACCCGGAGGGAATTATTCATCATCTTATCAATGATATTGAAGATGTTGATTTTCGTATTAACGATGAAATGTACACTGATGATGGGAAAATAAAAGCTGATGGTCAGGTTGAGATTATTGGTTGGCTGTATCAGTATTATATTTCAAAGAAACACGATGAGATTGTAAATATCTATAAAGGAACAGTAAAGAAAGCGGATATTCCGGCGGCAACACAGCTGTTTACAACAGATTGGGTTGTTCGTTATATGGTGGACAACTCTTTGGGAAGATATTGGATTGAAAGAAATCCACAGAGTAAGTTGGCTGAAAAACTGGAATTTTTTGTCACTCCTAAAAATGGAGAAATCCAGTATGTCGATGAAAAAATCAGTCCGACTGATTTAACCTTTTTCGACCCATGTATGGGTAGCGGACATATTCTTGTATATGCGTTTGATGTGCTTATGGAAATCTACCGTGAAGTGGGATATTCCGACAGAGATGCAGCATTAAGCGTTGTGGAAAATAACCTTTTCGGTATGGATATTGATAAGCGTGCATATCAGTTGGCGTATTTTGCAGTAATGATGAAAGCTCGCAGTTATAATCGTCGTGCATTGACAAAAGGTATATCCAATAACCTTGCAGTTGTTGAGGAAAGTAATTCTATTGATAAATTTACTTGTAATGGTTTAACAACGGATAGTGAACAGAATAAAATTGGCGAATACTTAGTTGAAGTGTATAGGGACGCACAGGAAATCGGTACATTACAGACGATTGAAAAGAAAGATTACAAGGAATTTGTAGAATATTTAAACAATGTCGAGAGTAGTGCAGGACAGATAGACCTTTTTTCAACGGCTTGGCTGAATGATACACTTCCTCAGATGGTACAGCTTGTAAAACAGGCTGAAATTATGAGTAATAAGTATGCAGTTGTTTGTACCAATCCACCATATATGAATAAGCTGGAAGGACAGTTAAAGAAATTTGTTGTTGATAATTATAAGGCATATTCCGGAGATTTGTTCAGTGTATTTATTTACCGCAACTTTGATTATTGCAAAGTAGATGGATACTCTGCTTTTATGACACCGTTTGTTTGGTTGTTTATCAAGACGTATGAAGCTTTGAGAACATATATCATTGATACCAAGGCGATTACTACTTTAGTGCAGATGGAATACTCTGCTTTTGAAGAAGCAACAGTGCCAATATGTTCATTTGTTTTAAAGAATGGTAAAGCAACAGAGAAAGCGTTGTGCTTCAAACTGTCTGATTTTAAAGGCGGAATGGAAGTTCAGAAGCAGAAAGTTTTAGGAGCGATAAAAAATAAAAATTGTGGATATTTTTATGAAGCTGAACAGAGTAATTTTTTCAAAATACCTGGCTGTCCGATTGCCTACTGGGTAAGTGAACAAATGCAAAAAGTATTTGCCACTTCAAAAAAAATGAAAGATATAGCAATTCCGAAAGTTGGATTACAAACAGGAAATAACAATAAATTTACAAGATTATGGTTTGAAGTAGAAATAAATAAATGTAGTTTTTCCGTTAATCAAAACAGTGAAGAATATTATAGACGAAAGTGGTTTCCATATAATAAGGGAGGAGAATATCGAAAATGGTATGGAAACTATGAGTATGTAGTTAATTGGGAAAATGACGGTTTTGAAATTAAAAATTATACGGACGAAAAAGGAAAACTTAAATCTCGCCCTCAAAATATAGAGTATTATTTTCGTCCGTCAATATCGTGGTCATTTATTAGTTCATCATATTTTGGAGTTAGATACTCGCCTAAAAAGGCGATATTTGATGTTGCAGGCTCGTCTGTTTTTCCAGATGAAAAAAATATGATGTATTTGACAGGATTGTTGTGTTCAAAACTAAGCACAGAATTTATGGTTGTACAAAATCCGACACTGAATTTTCAAGTTGGAAATGTCGCAAATATTCCGGTAATAGTCAGCGAAAAAGATAAAATAGAACCGCTTGTAGAAAAAAATATTGACATAGCAAAGTATGATTGGGACGCATTTGAGACATCTTGGGATTTTAAAAAGCATCCGTTGCTTAGCTATACTTCGAATATTATATCTTCTGCATGGGCTAGTTGGACAAAAGAATGTAATGACCAATTTGAGGTTTCTAAAAACAATGAAGAAGAGCTTAATCGCATTTTTATTGATATTTACGGATTACAGGACGAATTGACACCAGAAGTAGAAGATAAAGACGTTACTGTTCGTAAAGCTGATTTACAGAGGGATATTAAGAGTTTAATTTCTTATGCAGTTGGCGGTATGTTTGGTCGTTATTCTCTTGATAGAGATGGACTTGTTTATGCCGGTGGAGAATGGGATAACAGTAAATATGATACTTTTATTCCTGATGAGGATAACTGCATTCCTATTACAGACGAAGAATATTTTGAAGATGATATTGTCGGTCTGTTTTGTGCTTGGCTGAAAAAGGTTTATGGAGAAGATACTCTTGAAGAAAATCTTGATTTTATTGCCAATGCTCTTGGCAATAAAGGTAAGACAAGCCGTGAAGTAATTAGAAATTATTTCCTGACAGATTTTATTAAAGACCATATTAAGACTTATCAGAAGCGCCCGATTTACTGGCTTTTTGACAGTGGTAAGCAGAATGGTTTTAAGGCTCTTGTTTATATGCACCGTTGGAACGCAGATACTATTGGTAATGTTCGAGTTGAGTATCTGCACCGTATTCAGCGTGTGTATGAAAAAGAGATTACCCGTATGCAGGAAATTATAGACAACAGTCACGATAATAAGGAAATTTCCAATGCTACAAAGCGTAAGGAAAAACTCCAGAAACAGATCAAGGAAACGAAAGATTATGATGCTAAAATCGCACATTTAGCTCTTTCTCGTATTGATATTGACCTTGATGACGGTGTAAAAGTTAATTACGAAAAAGTTCAGACTGCTGACGGAAAGAAAATACAGATTTTAGCAAAGATATAGTGAGGTCGAAATAATGCAGTTAGTAGATTTTTCAGTAACTAATTTTCGTAGTATAACGAAAGCACATAAGATATCTCTACATAATCTTACTGTATTGGTTGGACGAAATAACGAAGGAAAATCTAATTTATTGAATGGATTGAATGTTGCTATGCAAACGATGATTTTGCATACTAAACAGACACGTGGCTATTCTCAGTTATATAACTGGGAAAGAGATTTTCCAGTGCAGTTTCAAGAGAGAAAGAGCGGTCATGAATCAATTTTTAGATTAAACTTTCGGCTTAATCATGAAGAAAATCTTGAATTTACAAGAGTTACAGGGATTAGGAGTAATGAAGATATACCTATTGAAATAAAATATGGTCGAGATAATATTCCTAAAATTCGAGTACCCAAAAAAGGCTCGTCCTCATTTACAAATAAATCTAAGCAAGTAACAGCATTTATATGTGGAAGCATTTCTTTCAATTATATTCAGGCAGTAAGAACGGAAAGGATGGCGATGGAGGTCATCCATCAATTATTGTTTGAGGAACTTGCTAAGTTGGAGGAGAATAAAGATTATCAAACGGCTATGCAAATAATAAAACAGCTTCAAAAAAGTGTATATGATGATATATCAAATAGAATTCTTGCACCGTTACAAGAGTTTTTGCCACAATTAACTTCTGTTGAAATTATTGAAAGGAAAAGTCCTTATCCTATGAGAAGATTGTATGGGGACTTGGATATAATGCTTGATGATGGTACGCCAACAAGCATTTCTTACAAAGGAGATGGAATAAAAAGCTTGGTTTCTTTAGCAATTCTTAAAAATATGAGTGCAACAGGAAGGGCTTCAATTATTGCTATTGAGGAACCAGAGTCGCATTTGCATCCAGATGCAATACATAGCTTGGTTGACGTCATTAATGGAGTGTCAGAAAAACATCAGGTAGTTATTACAACACACAATCCATTATTTGTACAAAGAAACTCTGTAGCTGAAAATGTTATTGTAAATGACGGAACAGCTAAGCCAGCGAAAAATATAAAAGAAATACGCGATATTTTAGGTGTATTACCTGAAGATAATCTTATTAATGCAAGTCATGTTTTGGTTGTTGAGGGAGAAGATGATAAAATCGCATTGACAAAAATCTTAAAATCATTAAGTCCAACAATAAAAGTGGCATTAAACAAAAATACTCTTGTCATTCAGCCACTATCTGGAGCAGGTAATTTAAATTACGAACTGAATAGGCTTAGAAGTTTTGTTTGCAAATATTATGTCTTTCTTGATAATGATGATGCAGGTATTAGTGCTGGCGATAAAGCAATTGAAAAAGGATTACTGACAGAAGCGGATATAAAATATACCATTTGTAATGGGAATCCACAGGCCGAGTTTGAAGATTGCTTGAATAAAGATTTTTATATTGAAATAATAAAAGAAAAATTTTCAGTAGATTTATCAGTGGCAACTTTTAAGGGTTCAAAAAAATGGTCGGACAATGTTAAAGACGCATTCTTGTCGCAAGGACAGAGATGGACGGACACGATTGAAAAGAAAGTAAAAATGACAGTAGCAGATGTTATACCAGAGGAAAATGCAGATGCGGTCTTGAATCAACACAAAAGAGGTTCTATAGATGCATTGGTTATAGCTTTAGAAAATATGTTGACATATCGATAACTAGAGATATTATAAAGAAACTAAACTAAAAACAGATTACAGATAAATTAAATAGTGCGTTTGCAAGAGATGTTCGCAAATTCGGGTTTTAGGATGATGCTAATGTGAATTTTCAAGAGGATATTGGCAGCATAGAGCTGGAGTATAGAAGAAATGTAAGAGGTTAGAAATAATATGATGGGAGAGGTGATCGGTATGGCAATCAAGTCGATTGATATTTTAAATGTTTTAATATTTCAGAGACAGTGGAGAAAAAACAATGGAAGCTGTATGAGTGGGAAAGCACAAAGTGGTGATAGAATATCGGACGGTTTCCATTTGGATTTCTGCGATGGTATCAATGTGATTATCGGAGAAAATGGCGTGGGGAAGACCAGCTTATTGAAAATGATTTATGCTGCCACGCAGTGGTCTATAGAAAAGACCAATCCTGGAAAAACAAAGAATTTATTGCAGTTTTTTTCTAACTCAATTTCTGATAATGAAGCATTGAAAAACAGTGATTATAAAGAAGGATATTGTTATTACAGGGTATCGGATGGAACACATAAATTTGAATATAGCTTATCACATAACGGGCTGTTTGACTTTGGCGAATGGTCAGGATTAAATATTCATTCCGTATTTATCCCGACAACTGAAATGCTGTCACATTCCAAGGGCTTTCTGGCCTTATATGAAAAATACAATATGCCTTTTGATGGGACACAGGTAGATATTATCGTCAATGCTTCGCTGCCTGAAACGAGAGAAGTACCGAAAAGTATGAATGGTGTTTTGAAAAAGATCAGTAATGCGATTGATGGTGAAGTTATCTTGGAAAATGACAGTTTCTATATTGTAAAGTCAGATGGAAGGAAAGTAGATTTTTCTTTAGAGGCAGAAGGCCTTCGTAAATTAGGATTGCTTTGGAAGCTGATCAGAAATGGACTGTTGGAAAAAGGTACTGTTTTATTGTGGGATGAACCGGAAGCAAATCTAAATCCGGAATTATATCCGCTGGTGGTTGATATATTGCTGGAACTGCAAAAAAACGGAGTACAGATGTTTATTGCCACACATAGTTATAATTTTGCAAAATATCTGGAAATCAAAAGAGAAAACAAAGAAGATGTTTTGTTCCATAATTTGTATAAGGCTTCTTCAGAGTTGCCGGAGGAGTTAGGAGAAGTATTTCAAGACGTAAATCATCGTCCTGACGAGATATACAGTCAGTCTGCATATACAATGGAAGAGTTGGATCCGAATTTTATTTTGACGGCAGATACTAAATTGTTGGATGCGGCTTATGAAAAATCTATGGAGGAGTTGGAGGATCGGATTGCAAAAAGGGATAAGCAAAATGTCGAATAAAATCATTATGGATACGAATGTCGCTGCAAAGGCAGCGACTCCTATAAAAGAATGTAAAGAGGAAGAGTTGGATCTTCAGCAAGAATGTATGGCTTTTATAAAACGCTTTGTTGATAATCCGGACAGTAAATTAGTATTGGATGCGGATTACGAAATATCGAAAGAATACAGGAATAGAATTTCAATGAATACAACGGTGGGAAGAATATTCTGGCGTTGGTTCAATTTATATCTCAAACGCATTGCGGCCGTGGATTTTGTGAAACTGGAAAAGGATACAGCAGGAAATTACATAATGTTTCCGATGGAAAAAAGAACAAAAGAGTTTGATTCCAGCGACCGGAAATTTATCGCTTTGGCAAGAACACATTTTGAACATCCTCCGATCATTGAAGCTGCGGATGCAAAGTGGCTGGGTTACAAAGATGTATTTGAAGAATACGGAGTACATATTGAATTTTTGGATATGGAATATGCGGAAATGATGTATGCTCGGAAAATATTAAATAAAAGCGATCACGCTGTATAGGATCTAAAGGTGGTAAGGATGGCTGAACTAAACTTAAAACAGATTACAGATAAACTAAATAGCGAGTTCGCAAGTGACGTTCGTAAGCTTGTATTTTGGTATGACGCCAATGCGGAGTTTCGGGAGGATATTGACAGCATAGAATTGGAAAATGCAAAGGTTCTGCACCTTGAGCCGGATAATCAGTTCTATATCAAATATTTTCTCGAACGAGAGGATACGACAACCAATTACCTTGTTTACGCCCCTTTTGCAAAGCCGGGGATAAGAGATAATCATCTTGCGGATACGATCCGATATTCTAAAGAATTTTTTGCGGACAGAGCCTCTTTGCTTGCACTTGATCTGGGGATTGAGGAACGGTATAAGCCGGTACTCCAGCACTACATTAAGTTTTTTGCGGACAAGGACAGAACGCAGAAATTTTATGATTTGGAGATTGAGAATTTCAACAGAAACACGATTGAAGTTGCTTTGATGAGCGTTCTTTGCCAAAATAAGACGGCTTCTTTTGAAGAGGTGCTTCGTTCTATTTTAACAGAAGATGGACTGCAGGATAACAAATATCTCTCGGCGTTCGAAAAATATGATCTGCTTCCTGCTTTTTGGCAGCAGGCGGATGTGTTGTTTGGATATAACGATCCAAAGCCAACGCTTGAAAAACTTGTTATCACGATGTTTGTCACTTATGCCGCTAAGAGTATCCATACGGACATGCCTCAGGCATGGAAACCTTTTATTTCGTATAAGTCCGGAAATATCATTGTATTTATGGACAACCTGATGAACAGCTATCTGTATGGTACACGTTTCGATGAGATTTCAGAGATGATTTATCAGGCGATCAATGGCACGAATTATCTGGAGAAGATGGAAGTAGAAGCCCTTGTGGATTGTAATCTCTTTGCAGGTGTTGATGAAATCCTGATACATTGGATAATCGGCAGACTTGAGAATGAAGATATAGGAGCCAAATTGAACGGGAAGACTATTCCGGAACTATGCGCCGGACGCAGGAAACAGCATTTTGGGAAAAAGTTTCGCAGTGAATATTTCATCCTGCAGAATGCGTTCGATATGATTTCTGATGGTAAGTATCAGCCGGTCAGCGGTATCAGGAATCTGGTTAAGGAATATACGGAGTCAATCTATAAGATTGACCGCTATTATCGCTATTTCTATTTCTATTTTGATAAACTGGAAGATACCATGCCGTTTGAGAAAATCAGGGAACTGGTTGAGAATATCTATACGAATGAGTATCTGAACCGGATCACAGTGAATTGGAATCATGAGTTTGCAGATGCAGATGGAGAAACAGGCCTTGAGCTGCAAAGAGATTTCTTTGCAAAGCATATCGAGAATTCAAAGAACAGGGTGGCCGTTATCATATCCGATGCACTCCGCTATGAAGTGGCGCATACATTGTTTGAGAAAATGCAGGCAGATGAGAAGTGCAATGCGTCCATCGGGGCAATGCAGGGAGTTCTTCCGTCTTATACACCGTTAGGTATGGCGTCGTTACTCCCCCATAAGAGGATGGAATATGGCTTGTCTTATGATGTACTGATAGATGGGAAAGCGTGCAGTTCTACAGAACAGAGAGAATTTATTCTCAGAGAATATAAAGAAAATAGTAAATGTGTTCAGTTTGACTCAATGAAAACAATGAAGCAGGCAGATCTCCGTTCTATTTTTACTGGACAGGACGTTGTGTATATTTATCATAACCAGGTAGATGCTCGTGGAGATAAGGCGGCATCTGAAAATGAAGTATTTAATGCCTGTGAAGAAGCAGTTGAAGAGATTTACAGTTTAATAAAGAGGATTGCAACGCAGGGGAATACGTATCATTTTATCGTGACAGCAGATCACGGGTTTATATATAAACGCGATAAAATTCAGACAACAGATAAGATCGCCGGTGCTGCTTCAAAAACAAATACAGTTGGACAACGTTATTCCATATCGACAGAAAGAATTAAAGCAGATGGTGTTTGTCATACAACGGTTGGAAAAGTACTTGGTAATGATGATGAGCGTATCATATCATTTCCTCTCGGGTCAGATATTTTTAAAGTCGCAGGCGCAGGACAAAACTATGTTCACGGAGGCTGCTCACCGCAGGAAATGATTGTACCATTGATTGAGGTGAAAGTGGATAAAGGAAAAAAGGAAACAAGTCTTGCAGAGATAGCTCTTGTAAGCCTGACATCAAAGATTACAAATCTTATCACAACTTTGGATTTTGTTCAGACGGAGCCGGTGAGTGATGTTGTGAAAGAAACAAGCTACCGGGTTTATTTCATTTCTGAGAATAACGAGAAAATCTCTAATGAGAATATCGTTATTGCAGATAAGAAAGATAAAGATACGACAAAGCGCATGTTCCGGCTTCGCTTTAACTTTAAGAACAAGAAGTACGACAAATCACAGAAATATTACCTGGTGGCATATGACGATAAGTATGATATGGAAATTATCCGGCATGAGATCATTATGGATATAGCATTTGCCGATGATTTTGGATTTTTCCAAGAATCTTCCGAAGGAGGCGAAAATAATGGGCTTCTCTGATGCGTTAGCTTTTGCAGTAGTTATGACGCTACGGGATATGAATAAGGAAAAAGAAAAGAGACTGATAAAAACACAAAAATTTTATCAGGAATGCTACGAAAGGATTACAGAAGACAGTAAGCAGGTCTTTGATATTGTTTCTAACGTCGTCCAAAAGGCGGCTGGCAGATACATCCCTGTAGAAATTGGGACCGGAAGCACATACCTTGCGCTTTATGCGTTTGCACAGGTCATAGAGAAACAAGGACAAGTTACGAAAGAGCAGAGTAAACTCATTAAAATCTACTTTGATAATTTTGATTATCCATTTTCAGAAAGTGCTTATCTGTATGCTGCAAAAACCGGGACAGAAATCGCAGATTTCAGGAAAATCATCGCTATTACAAAAAGTCAAGTGGGCGGATTTTGGATTAACTTTTTCCGGGCTTTATATAAGGCAGGCACACAAAAGGATTTGCAGGATGTAACAGACCTTATAACTTCGATGATGATGAGATTTTCTGTTCTTGGTAAGTTTGATAATGGAATTGTCCGGGCAGTTTGCCAGGAGTTTGTGGATAGCGTGAATTATCAAATGAGTCATATTCAGATGATCTCAAATAAGGAAGTAGACTGGTTTGGGATGATCCCGGTATCAGAGCGGCTGGCAGAAATCCGGGAACTCTATGAAGGTCTGGTTGATGACTCTAATATTACAGACGAGATATCCAAAAGTGAACTACTGTCTATGCTTGAACTATTGCTTTTGAATTGCATTTGTGACATTGCAATGATGACAAATCAACCGAAAACCATAAAAATGCAGATGATGAATGAAGGGGCAGCTTTCGTTGGAATTCATCCAGATGTAACCCCGGAACAATATGTAAGAGAAATTGCCAACAATACCGATACAGGTAAAGCATACAGAACGATGTTTTCAGCCGGGGATCCTCTGGGGTCCATGTGGCCGGTCATCCTTACGATGGGCGGACAGATAGACAGAAGAGATGACGCCATGACAGTGATTAATGACATTTTTTCTATTTTGCTCCAGGTCGAAAACTATCTTGATGAAAAGTATCGGTTTTTAGGAAAAGAAAATATAGCCAGAGATTATACCTTGCATATTATAGAACAGCTGGCGGAAGTATGCGATTAAGGGGGGATAGATATGGACAGTGTAGAGAATAGCATAGCGAAAGGCTATGCAGACTTTGCGGATGACAATGAAAATACAGTTGATGTAACAGATATCACAGCAGATACTTTTGAAGATACAAATTCATTTTTAGAAATGAGTGATATCAATAAGAAACTTCGCTCCTGCTTTGATGGGAAAATTGTGCGGAAGGATTTGACTAAATCCATCAAAGAAGGTGCAAATGTGCCGGTGTATGTGCTTGAATTCTTACTGGGTCAATATTGCAGTTCCGATGATCCAATGGTAATTGAAGAAGGGCTTAATCGTGTAAAAAGAATACTTGCAGAAAATTATGTCAGGCCAGATGAAGCGCAAAAAGTACTTTCCTTGCTGCGGCAGAGAGGAAGTCATACTGTAATCGACAAAATTACGGTAAATCTTAACATAAAAAAGGATACATATGAGGCAGAGTTTTCCAATCTTGGGATTAAAGGAATTCCGATTAATGAGGAATATCCGAGTAAATACGACCGGCTTCTGTGTGGAGGTATCTGGTGCATCGTACAGTTGGAATACGAATTTGTTGAGGAAGATAAGAACGCCTCTCCTATTCTCATTCACAGACTTACCCCAATCCAGATGCCGCATGTTGATATCGATGAACTGAAACAGGGAAGAAAAGCATTTACACAGGAAGAATGGATGAGTGTTCTTCTCCGATCTACAGGTATGGAGCCGGACGCACTCACAGAAAGACAGAAGTGGCTGCTGATTGCGAGAATGCTTCCATTGGTAGAAAACAACTTTAATCTCTGTGAATTGGGACCGCGAAGTACCGGAAAATCCCATATCTATAAAGAAATTTCTCCCAATAGTATCCTTGTATCGGGAGGGCAGACTACGGTTGCTAACCTGTTCTATAATATGGGAAGAAAAACAGTCGGTTTAGTGGGCCTTTGGGACTGTGTTGCCTTTGATGAAGTCGCAGGAATACATTTCAAAGATAAAGACGGAATTCAGATCATGAAGGACTATATGGCATCTGGTTCTTTTGCGCGCGGGAAAGAGGAAAAAGCGGCGTCTGCATCTATGGTATTTGTGGGAAATATCAATCAAAGTGTGGACGTACTTCTGAAAACGTCCAGCCTGTTTGCACCGTTCCCACCTGAAATGGGAACGGATACCGCTTTTTTGGACCGTATGCATTGCTATGTTCCGGGATGGGAAATTCCTAAATTTAGACCGGAGCATTTTACAAATGATTATGGGTTTATTACAGATTATCTTGCAGAGTTTATCAGAGAGCTGCGTAAAGAGCAGTATGGCGATGCTTTGGACAAGTATTTCCGATTGGGCAAGAACCTCAATCAGCGTGATACGATCGCAGTTCGCAAAATGGTTGATGGATTTATAAAACTCTTGTATCCCGATGGAGAATTTACAAAAGAACAACTGGAAGAAGTCTTAAAGATTTCGCTAGAAATGCGGCGCCGTGTCAAGGAACAATTAAAGAAACTTGGTGGTATGGAGTTCTATGATGTGAACTTTTCATACATCGATCTGGATGATATGTCTGAGCACTATGTATCCGTTCCGGAACAGGGAGGCGGCAAGTTAATCCCGGAAGGAATGTGTAATCCGGGACAGGTGTATACTGTAGGACAGGGAAAATCAGGAATGATAGGCGTTTTCCGTTTAGAGTCTCAAATGATGCCTGGTAACGGAAAGTTTGAACGGTCCGGCCTAGGCTCTGACGGAAAGTGTAAAGAAGCTGCGAATACAGCGTTTAATTTCCTGAAAGCAAATGCTAATCGCATCAGCGGATCAATCAGTACAACAACGAAGGACTATATTATTAATTATCAGGATCTTCAGGGAATAGGAATGACAGACAAGTTAGCGCTTCCAACGCTTATTGCTCTTTCTTCGGTGGCTCTCGGAAAGCCTGTCGGAAGTAGCCTTGCAGTTCTTGGGGAAATCAGTATTGCCGGAACATTGATCAAAGTGGATGAATTGGCAAACAGTTTGCAGGTATGTTTGGACAGCGGAGCAAAAAAGGTTTTGCTTCCAATTACATCAGCTGCAGATCTTTCTGCAGTGCCGGCTGAATTAATAGGCTGTTTTAATCTGATTTTCTATTCAAGCGCAGAGGATGCGGTATATAAGGCATTGGGAGTTGAGTAGGATCTTCTGGTGATAAGATATTAATTCAATTTAGCAGTATCAAGATGGCGGAGCCATTCCTCAAATTGGAATAGCCCGCCTTGGATTTTATTTCTTAAATACTAGAGATAACAAATTACTATCTTGCGTATATCGTAATCTGATCAGGCTATTCGAGGTAAAGGCAACAGGTTGACGCTATACCAAGTTCCTGAACCCAGAATGCCTCGACAAGATATTCTCGTGGCTCAGATAATACTGGAACGATAAGTATTTCCAGGGGAACATTAAATATTTTAGCCACTTTTCGCAAAATATCTTCCCCTGGCATCCTTTCCCCGGATTCGTATTGAGCGATACGGATATCAGCGGAGTTCTCGGAAAAGCCGAGCGCAAGACCAAGCTGCTTCTGTGTAAGATGATTTTTGTTTCTTAAGTGCTTAATTTTTTCTCCAAAAGTGATCATAATAATAATTCTCCTCTCTGTGCGTTGTGTATTGGTTGGTATTAAGATGCCGATATATACGGCGTTTCTGATTGTAAAAGTTTATTTTCCGGTACTGCCAAAGGCTTCGGTGTCACGTGCAGTGCCAAGATCCAGTACAAAATCGGCAATAATCACAGGGGTGATGACCAGTTGGCCAATCCGGGTATCCTTCTTGATTGTCTGCCAGATATTGCTTACATTGCTGACAATGGCATGGATTTCACCACGATATCCAGAATCGATGGGCGGCAGTTCGCATACCAGACCTTTGACGGCCAGACTGCTCCTGGGAAACACATATCCTGCGTATCCGTCAGGGATTTCCAGTCCAAATCCCAGTGGTATTTTTATGATATCTCCGGGTTTTAGGGTACAGTCAAAGGGAACATATACATCCGCTCCGGCATCATTTTCATGAGGCCGGAAAGGACAATGTTCTTTGGAGACTCCAAAATCAATCAGTCTTATTTTCATGAGAGTTCACCTCCCACGAGAAGCGGATAATCCCGTAAGATTATATCAGCCGGAGTCAATGATACGTCGAGTGGATTTCTGCAGCTCATTTTCCCTTCCAGGCATTTTCCACGCTGGCAGAATGGACCTGTCAGTTCCGGAAGAAAAAGTACCGGACTTAATTCGTACAGATCCTTCCAGATATTCAGGATCATGATCCTCATTTCATCCGTGTTGCGTCTGCAGGAACGCTGCCCGATCATATGTTTCCACTGGTAAGGGGTCGCACTGATAAGCAGAACATTTCTTAACCCCTGTGGCGTCAGATATCCTGCCGAGTCGTGGCTGATGCCGGTTTTGCAGAGGCGCTCATAATTATCCATATCGGTCTGGCAGCTATTTTCATATAATTCTTTGATAGCCGCCGGTGCGGTGAGGATCTCATAGGGTATTGCGAAATCTGCTTTCCCGGAATAGTTGCTGTACTGGAGGGATGCGCTCATGAATTTTACCTCATTCTGATGACGGGTGATCTGGGAAAGAAATCTCCGGCTGGCGCCTACTACAGCTACTGTGATCACGGCAAATTTCTGTATGGCAGGATGTGGGAGGTGTCCCATATTTTTTACGGTATCATTAGTAAAGGACTGATTGTACAGTCGGATCAAATCTTCCATGTTGTGGATCAGATGCCCGCGCTGTGTCAGCCTGGCTGCAAATACCATCGTCTTTTCAGCTTCGCTAACGGCGGAGCAGTTCAGGATCTTCGTTTCAATTCTGTTCATAAGTACCCTCCTCTTTGATGATCGCTGCCAGCAGGAAGAGATAGTTCAGGCTGTCGGTGATCTTCTCATCCCATAATTCTTTTGTGAAGGAAGTATTCTTGGCATAACACATATCATATAAAGATACGATATGTTTTGCCATCATCCCGACAAGAGCCCGCTGGGGCGTGCAGTCCTGAAGAGAAGCGGCGATCCGGAAAGCGCTGAGTCTGTCTTCGCGGTCGCCGGTATATTCTTTTTTCTTCATCCGTAATGTTTCTTCGCATTTATTGACCTGATCTGCAAAGATCAGTCTAAATTCTGATTGTGTCATAATGATTCTTCTTTCCTTTCTTTCTGTGATTTGTGATGTGTTGCTGATCGAACGGGAACTTTTTCTGTCTCCATTGCCGTTCTGTCAAGAATGGCATCTACGTTATAGGAAACAGTCTCCAGTTCTGTGCAGCGGCTTCTTAGTTCTTGTAATGCCTGTTTCTGGGAACTGATTTTATCCTGCAGGTTCTGTTTGCGGGATTTTAATGATTTCATTGAAAGCATTTTCCCGTCAGTATAGAAGCTTTTCAGCCAGTCCCTGGCCTGTTCATATGCCTGCAGTTCGGAAGCATGCTCACTGCGGAATTTCTTTTTGCTTCTGGAACGTATGAATTCTGCATATGTTCCTTTAGATGAAAAGTACTGTCCTGTGTAGTGGATCTGCGAATTTAAAGTCTTCAATTCTGCAGAGAGTTCATCTAAACTTTCTTGTGCCTCATTCAGCTTTACACTTGCCTCCGATGTGATCCTGGACAGGTTTTCTCTGGTGTCATAACCATGTTCCTGAATATAGATCAGGGTATTCGCCATTTGCTGCAGATTGGTGATCTTAACTTTACGGGCATAAGCTTCACTCTGCATGGCTTTAACATTTGTCTGCAGATCAACCACAAGACGTAGATGTGTCCGATAGTAGAAGATAGCAGTTGGATCTTTGTGGTAATCGCCCTGGACAGAATGATGTGTAGCTGTTCTGTGTTCTGGCTGGATCCCGTTTTCATTTTGGAGAAATCTCTTTTCCATGTGTTCCATGCCATAGTCTGTCCCCAGTGCTTTTTCAGTGATCCCGCGGTTACGATCCGGATGCAGATATCTATATCTTCCTCTATGCAAAATCACGGATATGTTGTTTTTTTCCAGGAGAAGAGATTGAAACTCTTTAAAATTTCTGGCTGATCCAGAACATTCATCAATCGCTTTTCGCAGAAAATCCTTCTGTGTCTGGAATGTTGTGGAAACTGGTTTGAGACCTTTCCGCACAATTTCCTGATTGATCTGCGCCAGCTTTTTCTGCCCTCTGATCTTTGCGCGGAACTCTGCCTCTGTCACTTTTTCCGGAGCAGGAGAGAGAAGATCAATCTGATGTAGTCCTTCCCGCTCACACATGGCCATGACTTCCCTTTTTAGATGTTCCAGGAATCGGTTTGTGGACCGATGCTTATAGCCGGCTTTTTCTTCATTTGGCTTATCCATATAGTTCTGGCGTGCCACGGCATTTTTGCGGACACTGTTGATCACGATATGGGTATGGATGTTGCCGGAATGGTTTCCACCGTCTGTGTGGGTGACCACCACCGCCTGATAGCCTGGGAAATTCTTTTTTGCAAATTCCAGGCAAAGCTCCTGTGCCCTTTTCCCAGTAAGCCCACATTCCGATACGTCTGCTGGATCGAAACTGATAATGTAATGGTGACTTTTCAATTCGTTTCGTCTGCGGTTTTTCTTAAATGCTTCATTTGTCATTCTGCATTCAATATCGAATGTATCAGGATTACAGTTGAGCCCGTCCAGATAGAATTCATCCCGGAGAATTTTCTGCCCCAGTTCATTTTGAAGCATCTTGCCGGTTTTCTCATCATGCTGAAACAGCAGATACTCCATTGTGTCAGAATAATTGGCGTTATGACTTTTTATGTGTTTGATAACTGCCAGAATAATCACCTGCCAATCGAAGCACTTCTTTCCGCAGCGCATAAAGTTCTGCAATTGCACGTTCTATTTCCTCCTGCATGGCAAGAGAGCGTTCCCCGCCACTGTTAAAATGCCTGGCAATCTGGTTCAGGTTGGATCCGATTTTTCCATATTGTGCGAGAAGTGATTTGACCTCCTCGCTGTCAATTACAATCTGGTATTTCGGAGTCAGTTTCCTGTTTAAGATCACGTTCCGGATGAAGTCTGATCTTGTCATCCTGCATTTTTCAGCCCGGTCCTCTAATACAGATAGTTCTATATCCGTCAGCCTTAGGCAGATGATGTGTGTACGCTGCTGTTCGTTATTTTTCTTGATCTTCTTCATACTCCTCCTTCCACTGCGTGATAAATGGAGCCGTCAACAGCGGCACCATTCACTGAAATGCCGGCTGTCCCTTCCGGATCGATTTCAGTGCTGCGCCCAACATTCTGTTGGAAGCCAATATAATTCCGATACATTTTTGATCACTGCTGGATAAAGAAATGTATGGGAATTGCCGAGGGTATGGGGAAACGGAATCCCCATCAAGAGCCCGACCACGGAGAATGCAAAAGTCAGAAATTCTGCTTTTGTATTACGGGGTGGATCTTGCTCTTTGAAAATTCAAACCCTCTCACTAATAGAAACGAAAAGGACTTGTTTTACAGTGTGAGTCCTGAAAAATTTCAAATTATTTTTTATTTCTTATTTGGACTGTCAAAAATAATCAAAAAAAGTTAATCACAGACGCTGTAAAATTCCCCGATTTCCTTTCTATATATGAAGAGGTTAATATCATGACTCTTCGTATTAATGAATGGAAAGAGGTATGCATGATGGCAGAGAAACGGTGTTATACAGTAGCAGAATTACAGGAAATCCTTGGAGTCAGCCGACCGACAGTTTACAGCCTTCTGAAAAGAAATGAATTTCGTTGGATCCAGTTGGACGGCGGAAAGTACCGGATTTCCAAGAAAAGTTTTGACGACTGGCTGGATAAACAGCCTTCTGAAGAATAATTTTCCTATGGAAAAAGTTCATCGACATAGTAACGCTATTTTTATATTTCCGTTATTCTTTCAGCAGGAAGGGAGAATTGACTATGAATAAAAAGGAAGAATGGATGCAAGAAGAATACCAGGACATGATCGAGGCCATTGAATCCCATAGTCCATACAAAAGAAAACCATCTCCTCAAAAGAAATGGATGAGTGTAGCGGAAATGGGAGAACTGTTAGGACTTAAGAAGACGGATCGGTACTGGCTTCTTCATAAGAATGTATTTGAGTCCAGAGAGATTGCCGGCAAGCTGCGGGTCAATATTGCCAGTTTTGAAAAGTGGTATGCCAATCAAGTGAAATATCAGAAAGTGACCGGGGAAGAACCGGGACTGGAACTAAAGGAATGGTCCTTTTCTGTACGTGATATCGCGCAGCTGTTGGAAATTGAAGAAAGCGTTGCCTATGACCTGGTTAAAAGGGCAAGGCTTGAGACAGTTACGATCGATTACTGGAAGCGGATACCGAAAGATGTATTTTGGAATTGGTACAACGGACAGACGAAGTATCAGACGGCTGAGGATCGTAAAGCAAAGAGAGAATTATATGAGGCAACCATCAGTATGCCGGATATGGCGAGACTGCTTGGTGTTAGCAGAGGAACTGTTTATACGCTGCTGAAAAGCAGAAAATATGGAAAATATTTTTCTACAGTTATTATTGCTGATCAGAAACGGGTCACAAAAGAAAGCTTCCAGAAATTTCTTGATGAGCAGGAAGAGTATCAGTTGTCACCCTGCAATGATTATAAAGAACTTGCTATGGAAGAAAATATAGCATTGGCAAATTACCGACGAAAGAAACTTTTGCTGACCGGAGATCGGAGATGTAATGGGAATCTTAATTATCTGACTCCGGAAGAAGCAGCACTGATGGCAAAGGTTTCAAGATCCATGATTGTAAACTGGTACCAGCGGGAAGAATTTCCAATCATATATATTGGAAACCGGGTACGGATCTGCAGAAAAGAATTTGAAGCATGGCTGGAAGAAAGGAGAAAGAAGAATGGCGTCCATACAGGAACGAAACCACAAGTATAAAGTTGTCTATTATTATAAGAATGATGCGGGCGAAAGAAAGCAAAAATGGGAAACATATGATACAAAGGCGGAAGCTCGCAAACGCAAGAAGGAAATTGAGTATAAGCAGGAGTTGGGAACATTTGTTGCGCCTAAGTGCACCTACCTGTCGGATCTTCTCGATGAATATGTTTTTATTTATGGAACAAAAGCCTGGGTAATGTCTACATATCAGGGAAAAGTTGGCCTGATCAGGAATTATATCAAGCCGATGATAGGCAAAGTGAAACTTTCGGATTTGAATACGCATTTTATAGAAAAATACTATCAGACACTTTTGGAGACACCGGCTGTTGTCAATCCGATGACTAAAAAACCAAAAAGCGAGTATGTTACAACAGGAACGATACGGGAGATTCACAAGCTGCTCCGGAACTGCTTTGAGCAGGCAATTAAATGGGAACTGATGGAGAAAAATCCATGCCAGCGGGCGACTGTCCCTAAACATACGCCTAAAAAGCGCGAGATATGGGAAGCAGACACTATGATGCACGCAATGGATGTATGTGTTGATGAGAGAGTTGTCCTGGCCTGTAATATTATTTTTGCCGGTACTCTCCGTCCCGGCGAGGTCACAGCGCTTTCCTGGGACGCTATGGATATTTCCATGGAAGCGATTGAAGAGGATCGGGCTTATATCGTTATCAATAAAGAATTGCAGAGAGTAAGTAAGGAGGCTTTAAAAGCATTGGATGGAAAAGATGTACTCCTTGTATTTCCAGAAACCAGAAAATCCAACAAAACAGTCCGTATTTTAAAAAAGCCAAAAACAGAAGGCAGCGAAAGAAAAGTTTTCATCCCCCGGACTGTGGCGCTTATGCTTGTCGAGTGGAAGAAGAAACAGGATCTGGAAAAAGAAGTAATGGGGGATGAATATATGGACTATAACCTGGTACTGGCAACACCCTATGGTCTTCCTGTCGGTGAGGATGTGATCTTGAATGGATTGAAGAAACTTATTGCTGAAAACAATCTGCCTTCTGTAGTTACACACAGCCTCCGGCATACCAGCGTTACTTATAAGCTGAAGCTTAATGGTGGTGATATCAAGGCTACGCAGGGAGATTCCGGTCATTCCCAGGCCAATATGATCCTGAATGTTTATTCTCATATCCTGGATGATGACAGGAGAAAAAATGCAAAACTTTTTGAAAAAGCATTTTATGAAAAGAAAGAACTTGATCCGGATATCCACCAGAAGATGCCGGAGAATGTGCTGCAGGTGCCAGAGGGAGTGGATTCGGAATTGCTTGGAAAAGTGCTGGCTGATCCGGAGATGGCTGCGCTGCTGGTATCGATGGCGTCAAAAATGAACAGTAAAGTGTAATCAAGATAGACAGGTAATCTGTATTTGCTTATAATGAAGGTATTAGGTTGAGTTATTTTTGTTTGTTGATGTTTCAGAAAGAAGATCAACAGAAAAATGGAGGTATGTTATGCTGAGCATCTATCTGGGACAAATGGAAGAGGCAATCTATTATCCGCCTGCTTATTTTAATAATACGTATGACGATGAGTGGATCACAGATCCCCTGACTGTAGAAATGATAAAAGATGTAGATAAATCAGAAGTTATCGGTCCTCATCTTATAGAGAGTCCTGTATTGGGCCCGATTTCTGTAAAAGAGATATCCGGCGGTGTAAAAACATTGATTTTGATGGCTTTTGATGATTCAGGAAGAGTATTTAATGCATCCGCTTGTGGCAACAATTGTGCGAAATGGATTCTGGAAATCGGAAAAAGGAAGGATCTGACAATTAATCTGCGGCATATTATGAATTTTGGAAAAGAGCCTTTTGAAATCAAAATTCTTAACAATGGGGAAATGGTTCATGATCTTGATCGTTTTATAGCGGTTGCCGCTAAGTACGTGTAGGTGAGAAGATGACGGGAAAGCATAAGATTATTGTAAAAAACAACAGGCTTTATTACGAACTTGAAATAGAAGAAAAAATAACCATAATCCGTGGAGACAGTGCAACAGGAAAAACAACACTCATTGATATGATATGGCAGGCACGGCATTATGAAGATTCCAGCGGAATAGATCTGATCAGTGAAGTCCCATGCAAAGTATTGTACAGGGATAACTGGAAGTGGTCTGTGGAGGAGGCAGCAGATACTATATTTTTTATTGATGACGGAAATGTTTTTGTCACTACGGAAGAGTTCGCGGATGCTGTAAAAAGAAGCGACAGTTATTTTGTCATTGTTACCAGAGAAAATTTGTATCATCTTCCTTATAGCTCAGATGAAATATACGGGCTGCGTTGTTCCGGACGATATCGTGACACAAAAAGGATGTATCAGCAAATGTATCGGTTGAGTCCGGCGGAAACTTAGAATTGCATTTCAATATAAATACAGTAAATCAGGTGGATGAAGCATCTTAATGAGTCAAGCAGAGGATGTGTCTTATGGATATTAGAAACTTTATTGGTGAAACAACAGAATATGATAAGAAAGCTGCACTTGAGATAAAAAAGCCGAAAAGCTGGTGCAAAAGTGTCAGCGCATTTGCCAATACGTCCGGTGGAGTATTGATTTTTGGCATCTCTGATGACGGGAATATTATTGGCCTTGCCAATCCGGAGAGGGATGCGGAAAAAATCAGTGAAATCATAAAAAGCAGACTGGATCCCATACCGGAATTCACGCTCCGATTTTGTGAAGAAGAGGGGAAAACATTAGTCCTCCTGGATATTTGTAAAGGCGAGGAGACACCCTATTATTATTCCGGGGATGGAGTGTTGGAAGCATATATCCGTGTCGGGAATGAGAGTGTGAAAGCAACTTCTACTGAGTTAAAGCGGCTTGCCCTCCGGGGAAAGAATACTTCCTATGATTCACAGATTTCTTCTTATAAGGCAGAGGACTATGCTTTTTCAAAATTGAAAGAGAGATATAAAAAGTGGACAGGAAACAGCTTTGATGAGAAAGATCTGATTTCCTTCGGGCTGGCAGATGAACAGGGATATCTGACCAATGCAGGGGCGCTCCTTGCCGATGAAAGCCCGATCAGGTGGTCAAGAGTGTTTTGTACAAGGTGGAATGGCATAAATAAGAGCGGCGGAATAATGGACGCGCTGGATGATGCGGAATATTCCGGCAGCATTATTTCGCTGATTGAAAACGGTGAGGCTTTTATAAAACGGAATAATCGGGTGATGTGGAGAAAAACAGAAAATTCCCGTGAGGAAATGCCTGAATACGTAGAGCGGAGTTATCATGAAGCACTCATTAACGGGCTGGCCCATCGTGACTACCTGATCAATGGAAGTGAGGTCCATATTGATATTTATGATGACCGGATGGAGATATACTCTCCGGGAGGGATGCCTGATGGCTCCCTGATCCAGGAGCGTGATCCGCTTACAGTTCCATCGACCAGAAGAAATCCGGTTCTTGCAGATGTGCTGAACCGGCTGGGATATATGGAGCGGAAAGGAAGCGGCTTTGAAAAAATCATCAGTGGATATGAGTTTCAGATAAATTATGACGATACAAAAAAGCCCATATTCCGTTCAGACAGATATCAGTTTACGGTGGTGATGTCAAATCTGAATTATGATGTCCCTCAGAATGTCCCCCAGGATGTCCCTCAGAATGTCCCCCAGGATAATATGGAGGATCAGATTATTGGCTTAATTCAAAAAAACAACAAGATGAGCACAGAAAAGATGGCTATGATTTTAGGCGTGAGTTCTAAGACGATAAAACGCCGTATAAAACAAATGGATCACGTAAATTATATTGGACGGGGATCAAATGGCCATTGGAAGATTTCAGAGGAGAAGTGATAGACCACTTTTTAGATCAACTCCAACCTCTTTTTTGTTATTCTTTATAATTTGAATTATAATGTTCCAGAAAAAGAGGTGTTAATTGGTCCGGAAAAGGTGTTAATTGATCCGAAAAAAGCGTTAATTGATTTGGAAAATATTTCAATTCATAATTCTATTGATAAACTGAATGCGAACCAGGGCACCAAAGAAAAAGCGAATCTACTGGTTGAGAAAATGGGATTTGATAAGATTTTTGGAAAAAAAGATTATGGGAAATATCAATTTGTTAGACAAGAATGAAGTAGTCGAAAAAAAATAGACAAACTGACCATTACACGGTATAGTATAGATAGTAAATCTGATCAATTGAATATTGTATATCATTCCTGCTAAGACGGGCATGGTAGCCGATCCTTTAGGAAGCCGTTGACAGTAAGCCGAACACCTTTTATTAGCCGCAGCCAATATCCGGCTAATATCCACCGATTGTTCCGGGTTTACAGAGGCTGACAGCAATTGACCAGAAACGATTTGAACTGTAGTAAAAGACCTTTTATTGCGTGCCTTGCGTGAACTGAACATGACTTGGATTGACAGTGGTCAGGAGACCTCCTAAGCGGTAGGCCGGAGGTTCAAATCCTCTTAGCGACGCCAAAAACTCCGCCGAAAACGTTGATTTTTCAAGGTTTTCGGCGTTTTCTATTTTCCGGGAAAAGTTGAACATATAGAAATATGTGATTAGCAGGAGTGATTTTTGCTAATTAAATACTGTTAAAGTATCCTGCCAATCAAGAGATGGCGGCGTTATTAAAATCACCGGCAAAAAGTTCGTCATTATTTTGAGGTGCCAAATTGGCACCTCAAAAATAACCATATTTTTACGCCAGCTTCCAATTCTGGCTATCCGTCTGCAGCTTTACCATACGGGCATACAAGCCGTTTTGTTTCATCAACTTTTCCGGCGCGCCTTCTTCTGCAACAGTCCCCTCGGAGAGCACCACGATCTTATCCGCTCCAGCTACGGTGCGCATCCGGTGGGCGATCACCAATACTGTTTTATCTGCGATCAGACGGGAGAGGGCAGTTTGGATCAGGGTTTCATTCTCCACATCAAGGGAAGCGGTTGCTTCATCCAAAAGAATGATCGGCGCGTTTTTCAGGAAAGCCCGGGCGATGGAAATCCGCTGCCGTTCACCGCCGGAAAGTTCACAGCCGTTTTCTCCAATGGTGGTATTCCAGCCGTCCGGCAGCTTTTCGGCAAATTCATCCACATTGGCAAGTTTTGCAGCGGCTAAAACCTGTTCATCGGTCGCGTCCTTATTCCCAATCCGGATATTCTCCAGAATGGTATTGTCAAACAAGGTAACGTCCTGAAACACAATGGAGAACAGGGAAAGCAGCGCCTCCGGGTCAATCTTGGAAATGTCCATACCGCCTACGGTGATCTTTCCCCGGCTTACATCCCAGAACCTTGCCGCCAACCGGGAAACTGTCGTTTTGCCGCCGCCGGACGGTCCCACCAGCGCCGTGACTTCACCCTGTTTTGCAGTAAAGGAAACATTTTTCAGTACGGTTTCTCCCGTGTTATAGGCAAAGCCTACATGGTCGAAGGTAATATCATATCCCTTGTTGGAAAGTCCGGTATCGCCCTGCTGGATCGGATGATCGAGGATTTCATTCATACGGGCGATATTGGTACGCGTGCTGATAACCGCTGCCAGATTTTGCAGTGCTCCTTGCAGCGGATCGTAAAGCCTTGATACGACAAGCAGGAACATGAAAAAGGTCAGCACATCGAGGCTGCCGCCTATCAGCAGGATAGAGCCTGCCAATGCAACCGTGGCAATTCCCAGCTTTAATATGAGTGACGCGGACACCACAAAGGCCGCCAACCCAAACTCATTGAGAATGGAACGATGTTCCACGGCGCGGATTTTCTTTTCCAGCCCTTTTAAGTATTCTGCTTCGGCGTTGTTGGCCTTCAGGTCGCGCACCGTCTCAATGCACTCTTGTATCCCATCGGCGCAGGCCATCTTTACATCCATCGCTTTCTGATTGAGCCGTTCCTGCACCTTCGCAGAGAAGCCTACAATAGCAAAAGCTACCGGCAGTACCCACAGCGCCGCCAGCGCCATACGCCAGTCGAACACCAAAAGGCTGATGGAAATCAAAACAGTAGAGATAATGGAGCCGGCCAGTTCCGGTATAAAATGGGAAAAGCTCTGTTCCAGAAATGTACAGTCGGCCATGATGGTACTGGTAAGATCCGCCAGATCCTTTTTCCCGAAGAAGGACAGAGGGATTTTCCGCAGCCGTTCCGCCAGCGTGATCCTCCGCACGCCGCTTTCCGTATAGGTGGCAAAATATGTGGCGTTGTACTGAATGTAAGTGGCAAGAAAAATCAGGCCCAGGCACACTGCGCAGCCGATGATATATAAGAACATTTTTTCATTGGGAACGCTGCCGTTCATCAGGTCAGAAACGAAAAGATACAAAAGCCCAACGGGAAACATAAAGGAAAGATTCTGAAGGACGCAGGCAAGGCAGCCTTTTACCAGATCCTTCGCCCCCTGCTCGGAAAGAGCATATCTTTTTTGAAGTTTTTTTATCACTTTATTGTACCTCCTTTGCAACCTTCCACTGGACGGCAAGCTGATAATCCTGCCACATCTGGTGGAAAATACCGTCTTTTTCCAGCAGTTCACTGCTCTTGCCGCTTTCCGTGATCTGTCCGTTTTCAATGACATAGATCTGATCCGCTCCGGCCACCGTGGAGAGCCGGTGGGCGATCATGATCACCGTTTTCCCCTGGGACAGCTTGGTAAAAGCCGCCTGCACACGGATTTCATTATCCGGGTCGGCAAAAGCGGTGGCCTCGTCTAAGATGATAACAGGCGCGTTTTTCAACATGACGCGGGCAATGGCGATCCGCTGCTGTTCGCCGCCGGAAAGGTAAACGCCCTTTGTGCCGATCACGGTGTCCACACCCTGAGGAAGCTTTTCAAGAATGTCGTCGCACTGGGCGTTATGGAGCGCGGTCAGAATTTCTTCACGGGTCGCGTCCGGTTTTCCCATGCGTACATTTTCCAAAATCGAGGCTTTGATCAGACAGCTGTTCTGGAATACAAAAGAAACGGTATTCATAAGTTCCTCTTTGGCGATGTCCTTCACATTCACGCCGCCAATCTTCACCTGTCCGCCTTGCGGGTCAAAGAACCGGCAGATCAGATTGGCAAGCGTGGTCTTGCCACCGCCGGAAGGTCCCACAAAGGCTGCTTTCTGCCCTGCGGGAATGGAAAGAGAAATATCTTTGATCACCTCGTTTTCTCCGTCATAACTGAAATGAACGTGATCCATCTGTACCGAAGCATCCCTTGGATGTTCCGGCCGCACCGGCTTTGCGAGCGGCTTCAGGTTTAATACACTGTCGATCCTGTGCAGGGCATCGTCTACGATCATGGCGTTTTCACTCTGGAACATGATACGGGTAAGAGTGACGGAGATAATAGGCGTAATGATGATATAGAACATGAGATCCAGCAGGAAATCATTTGTAACGCCGCCTTTGGTAAAAATCAGCGCGCCGGCGATCAGCGCGGCAAACACACCGTTGATGGCTGTTGTGTAGAACATCATGGGAAGACGGAGCTCTTTGGTATAGGCGATCACCCACACTTTATAACGGTCAATGGAATCCTTGAACTTTTTGAAGGAGAAGATCGTCTGTCCGAAGGTTTTTACAACGGGAATCCCCCGTACATACTCCACCGCTTCGTTGGACATGTCATCCAGAGCGTTTTGATATTCCTTCATTCTTTCCTGCATCCGTTTTCCAGTCATAGCCATCATGATCAGAAATCCCAGCACGACCGGGACAAGGCTCAAAAGCCCCAGCCGCCAGTCGAACACCAACAGCAGGACGAAAAGGCCGCAGGGCGTTGCAATGGCATTGGCGCGGTCAGGAAGCTGGTGAGCCAGATAGGTTTCGGTGGCGGCGCTGGATTCGTTGACAATCTTGCGCAGCCTGCCGCTGCCAAACTGCTCTGCAAAGCCAAGGGGCAGCTTAACGATATGCTCCATCGTTTGCAGGCGCAGGTTGGTGGCGATACGAAATGCTCCCTTATGGGAACACATCAGCCCTCCGATATAAACCAGTACCGCAATAACGGCAAACAATACCGCCATTAAGCCGTTATGGGTCAGATTTTGCGCACGGCTGAAATCCGGCGCGATCTCCAGTACTTCCCGGATGATTTTCCAGATATAGTAGAAGGGCGCCAATGCGATAAGGGCGCTGACTGCCGAAAGCACCCATGAAGCATAGATCAGATATTTGTGGCTGCCTGCAACCACAAGCAGTCGTGAAAGATTGGATTGTTTTTTCAAAGAAGGTTCCTCCTTTTCTTTATTTCATCTATGATAAAGAGAGCGCAGCCGCGTTCTTCTTATATTCAATAAGTTAGTTATTGCTAACCAATGGGCAAAAATTACAGGGCTTTACTGCCCCATAATTTTCATCCACCCGGCTGTATAAAAGGCCCGCATTTCCCTCACGTAGTTTTCCGCGTCTTTCAGCGGCATCTCGTGAATCACCAATTCAAAAAAGGTGTGGAACATGCCGGTGATCAGAATATGCTCCAGCGCAGGATCAATCCGCGGAGAAGGCCGGCCCAATTCCTCTAAAACCTTTAGATAGGCATGGGTGCTTTCCACTTCAATCTCTACCATTTCATCGATAAGGCCGGAAAATTTCGTTCCTTCCGAACAACAGAGGATCAGCTTACATTCTTCCAGATGTTCATAGGCGTAATGAAGCATTTCAAACATACATACCCCGGAAATATCGCTCATAACCTCCGGCTGCTGCTCGTGGGGAAGACTGGCAAAATCCTTTTGCGCCTTCTGAAAACAGTTCAATAGATACGCATAATGCTCACCCACTAAAGCCTCAAACAGTTCTTCTTTGCTTTTATAGTAGCCATAGAAGGCTCCGGTTGTCATACCTACGGATTTTACAATATTCCGCAGGGAAGCGTCTTTATAGCCTTTTTCCAGAAACTCCGCTTTTGCGGCGAGGTGGATGCGTTCTAAGGTTGTCAGATTACTGTCTATCTGCTTCACCTCCATAACACTGTTATATATCACTGTTATATTCTATCTCAAACGGAGAGTTCTGTCAAGAGAGCAATTACCCGTAGAGACATTTCAGGTATTTGGGATAAAACAAGGTGCGCCAGCATACAGCGCTGCCACACCTTTTATTTCAGCTCAAATTTATAGCCTATACCGTAGACACTTTTCACATAGTCTGGTAAATCCGGTGCAACCCGGAGTTTCTTTCGCAGGTTGCTTATATGGTTATTGACCGCTTTCCTGGAATAGTAGGTGTAAGGCTGTACAAGCGCAATGATATTTTCCGCATCGGATAATCCCAGCAGGTTCACGCTTCCAACCCGTCCGGCCAGATTTTCATAGAGTGTCAACGGCATCTCTGGCTAAACTAAATTGTGATTTTGGTTTAGCCAGAATATTTGCCGCAATTCAAGCGGCTATTTTAACCAATCTAACCATCATTGTTAGCAGGTGGTTAGATTGATGGTTAGAAAAAAGAAGCAACCGGGTGTAGGATAGACATGATTGCAGAACTGCTGAATCCGATGATTAGAGGGTGGATGAATTACTTTGGGAAATTTAATCCGTCAGCAATGAAAAAAACGTTACAGTGTATTGATTTCGTGGACGCAGACAGAGGGCTGAGAAATGGCTCTCGTCTATCAGGAAACGAGAGCCGAAGCTGTTTGCTCATTGGAGCAGGATGTACTCGTATTGTTAAATGATAAGAGCCGTATGAAGGGAGATCTTCACGTACGGTTCCGTGAAAAGTTTGAGGTAAAAGTCCTCTTACTTACTCGACTGAGAGGACGGCGGCTAATCACCGCCTCCTCGATTTATCTATATAAGATTACAAGGAATAAAGCAGTTTTTCTGATCGATCGGTATTACTTCTTCGCACATGCAGACAATACCGCCGCTGCCACGTTCTAAGGTTGTCTTGTCAAGTACCTCATATTTTTTTACTTCTCTGCGATCAGGATTTGCGGATTTTTTGATTTTCAGCGGATGAACCAATCCATTTTCTTCTACGATCACATCAATTTCTTTTGCGTTAGAATCACGGTAGTATGTCAGGTTTGCTTTATCTGCTGAATAAGAAAAACTTTTCAAAAGCTCGATCACAACATAGTTTTCAAAATAGTGACCGTTTGCGGCACCATTCATCAGGGTATCTCTGGTAAGCCACATGGACAGATAGGCACACAGTCCGGTATCACAGAAATACAGTTTGGGTGTTTTTGTTAATCGCTTCAATTCATTATTGGCAAAGGGCGGCAGAAGATAGACAATGCCTAATCCCTGCAGGATCCGCAGCCATTCTTTGGCCGTGGGCTGGGAAATTTCGGCTGCCTCCGCCAAAGTTTTATAATTTACCTGCTCGGCTGTCAAGGCAGCACAGGCAGTAAGAAATTTTCGGAAACGTACGGAATCGGTAATACCGCCTTCTTCTGCCATATCCCGCATCAGGTAGGTTTCAATATAAGAATTGAAATATTCCTGTCTCTGCTCGGCATCGGCCTGCAGCGCGTCAGGCATCCCGCCGCGCCAGATATGCTCAAACACATCTATAATATCATTCTTTTTTGCAGTTTTCTGCCGCTCCAAAAGACACGGCAGAGAGAAATCCAGTTTGTTTGTGAAAACTTCTCCGTCTACTTCATTTTTGGAAAAGCTATATAGCTCCAGAATCCCGATTCTTCCGGCCAGTGTATCTCGGATATTTTTCATCATCTTATACTGCTGGGAGCCGGTCAGCCAGAATAAACCTCTTTCTTCGGTTTCATCGCACATAATTTTAATCTGTTCAAACAGTTCCGGGGCTTTCTGTATTTCATCAATGATGATTGGAGGCTTGTAAGTCTGAAAGAATAATACGGGATCTGTTTGAGCCAGGATTCTCGCCATTGTATTGTCCATAGAAATGTAAGTGCGGTTTTGTCCCTCAGCCAAATGTTTCAGCATGGTAGTTTTACCAACCTGCCGCGCACCTGTTACAAGCACCGCTTTGAAAAAGGAACTCATACGCAAAAATTTCCGTTCCAATGCCCGCTCAATATATAGCATAACAAGACCTCCTTGTTTTTAGGAAAATATATCCTTGTGAACTACTGCAAAGCACATGGAAACCGCGTTTTGCTCCCGGATGTAACCAATATAATATAGGATCGGTTACATCTGTATAATAGCCGCACCTTTTTTTAGGTTGCCCGTGCGAAAAAATATTTATTCAAAGCAATCAGTTATTTCTCCGTGGTGCCAAAAGCGCCCGCGCCTTGTTTCCTCATTTTGTCAGCTTCTTCAGAATTCTCGCAGCGATGGATGCGCTCTCTCACTTTGAGCAGTCCCAGGACTTCATTTCTTGTAACAACACTTTGCGTCCGGGCACGGTGATCTCCCGGTCATGAAACGGCCTTGTCCAGCGCCAGAAGCCGTTCATAAAATTTTTTCGCGGCCGGGGAGAACACAGGATATTTTTTGGTAACGATGTACAGTCCTACCGACAGCTCCGGGCTGATCGGCCGGAATACAAGATCCCGGCCGGCTGTATTCACTAACCGGTCAAAGCAGAGGGCGTAGCCGATGCCGCGTTCTACCAGAAATGTCGCATTGTAGATCAGATTGTACGTCGCGACCACATGCAGAGCGTCTTTTCCAAACCAGTCCAGATCCTGGTGCCCGAAAAATGTCTGATCCGGAAGGATCATCGGCAGCGTTTTCAGCTGCTCCACAGGGATCGTTTCCTGTTTCGCCAGTTCGCAGTCTTTTGGCATCAGCAGTCCGTAAATATCTTTCCGCCTCAGATTCAGGTAGTCGTATTTTTCCTGCCGGACAGGGCCCAGCAGCAATCCCATGTCAGAAAGTCCTTTGTCGATGCGTTCCATGACCGCGTCCGCGTCTCCGCTGTAGAGATGAATCTTTACTTCCGGATATTGCTGACGGTACTCAGCCAGAAGTTCCGCGATGGTGTCCATTGCCGCCGTTTCTCCGCAGCCGATAAAGAGGTCCCCGCTTAAATTTTTTGTATCCGCGTGCAGCGCGGTCTCCGTATTTTCCAGAAGCTTCAGGATTTCCCGGGCACGGTCCCGCAGGAATAGTCCCTCTTCTGTCAGTGTTACGCTTCGTTTTCCGCGGATAAAAAGCTGGCTTCCCAGCTGCTTTTCCAGATCTATCATCTGCTTGGACAGGGTGGACTGGGAAATGAACAGCGACTGCGCGGCTCTGGTAATATTCTGTTCCCGCGCTACGGCAAGAAAATAGCGTAATAATCTCGTTTCGATCAAAGCATCCGCCTCCTTTCGATGTCTGCGTAACTCCCTCTCAGTATACCATGGGCTTATGATTCTTCAAAGCGATGATAATCAAGAATTTATAACTGTTTTTCATTTAAAATCAGAAGAACTATAATAAATCCTAAAGAAGGAAAAGATTGGAGGCGCAGTTTTATGCCGGCAACAGTGACATTATCCAATGGAGTTTCTATGCCGATGGAAGGGTTCGGTGTTTTTCAGATCCCGGAAAACGATTGTGAGAGAGTTGTTCTGGAAGCAGCTGAGGCAGGCTTCCGTCTCATCGATACGGCCAGTTCCTACCAGAATGAAGAAGCGGTAGGGCGCGCTCTCAGACACTGCCATATACCCCGGGAAGATTTCTTTATTACGACAAAGGCGTATATTCAGGAAATGGGCTATCAGGCTACGATGGAGGCCTTTGAACGTTCTCTGAAAAAGCTGGGTCTGGATTATCTTGACCTGTATCTGATCCATATGCCCTTTGGAGATTACTATGGTTCCTGGCGGGCCATGGAAGAACTGTACCGCGCGGGGAAAGTCCGGGCCATAGGAGTCTGCAATTTTCTGCCTGACCGTTTGCTGGATTTATGCTGCAATGTGGAAATCCGGCCGCAGGTCGATCAGATCGAGAGGCATCCCCATTATCAGCGGGAGGAAGAGCTCCGGTTCATGAAAGAAATGGGAGTGCAGCCGGAGGCCTGGGCCCCCTTTGCCGAAGGCCTGAAGGGAATGTTTGACGAGCCTGTGCTGCTGGAGATTGCAAAAAAGCACAAAAAGACGCCGGCCCAGGTAATTCTCCGGTGGAATGTGCAGCAGGGAGTCATCGTCATACCGAAATCTGTACACAGAAATCGCATGGAAGAAAACATGGATATCTGGGATTTTGAACTGGACGCGGAGGATATGGGAAACATCGCTGATCTGGACAAGGGCTGTCCCTCCATGCTGGACACCCGCAAAGTCAGCGAGGTCAGACGGGTATATGATTATTTAAAAAATCCTGTTTTGACAAGTCTGTAACTTTTGAATAAACCCCCAAAAATCCGGCAAACCGCGTGTCTGGCGGCCGGAAAGCAGAAAATCTGAAGGAGGAAAGCAAAATGAACTATTACGAAACAGATCCGGAATTTATGGAGCGGGCGGCAGCTTTCGCCTTTGAAGAGGCGGCAGGAGAAGAAGGGCAGCAGCTGGATGCTCCTACCCGGTGGCTGGCTGTCCTGGCGGCGCTGGTGGGCTGCCAGGGAACTGACGCCTACAGGGAATTTCTGCCCCGGGCCCTGAAAGAAGGCCTTTCTCCCGAGGCGGTCAAGGAGATGGTGTACCAGTCAACAGACTATGTGGGCCTGGGAAGAATGTGGCCGTTTCTGCGGATAACGAATGAAATTTTCGCGGAACAAAATATTCCCCTTCCCTCCTGCGGCAGGGCGGTCACGACAAAGGAGGACCGGCTGGAAAAGGGCGCCCAGGCCCAGGCCGATATTTTCGGCCCCCAGATGAAGGAAGCCTGGAAGAACGGGCACATAAACCGCTGGCTGGCCGCCAACTGTTTCGGAGACTACTATACCAGGACCGGTCTTGACCTGGCCCAGCGGGAAATGATCACCTTCTGCTTCCTGATGGCCCAGGGCGGCTGCGAACCGCAGCTGACTGCCCACGCAAAAGGAAACATGAATCTGGGAAATGATAAAGAATTTCTGATCCGGGTCGTGTCCCAGTGCCTGCCGTATATCGGGTATCCCCGCAGCTTAAACGCGGTGGCGTGCGTAAATCAGGCTGCGGAAACTCATTGACATACTGGCCGTTTCCGCCTATAATTGACCCATAAAACGCATACCGCCAATGGAAAGCTGCAGGAAAGAGGCTTCTGCCCGCCGAAGGAATCATACTCTCAGGCGTTCCCGTACGGGAACGGAGACTGCAGCCGGATGGCTCTCTGGAGAATCCCTTATACGGGTGCCGAAGGTGAAAGCGGAACGCTTCCGCGAATCTCTCAGGCAAAAGGACAGTGGACAGGAAAGCTTCCCCACATCCGCGCTTCGCGGACGGGGAAGATCTTTTGCGGTTTCTAAATTTCAGTCCCCGGGATTTTCCGGGGACTTTTTGCGGTATCCGTACAAATGAGAGGGAATGGAGAGAAACAATGGACGGAATTACAAATTTTATTTCGCAGATCGTTGACACAGTCAACACCTTTCTATGGGATTACGCTCTGATGATCCTGCTGGTGGGCGCCGGCATCTTTTTCACCATCATGCTGCGCTTTATCCAGATCCGGAAGTTCGGGGCGGGAATGAAATCCCTGTTCGGCAACTTTTCACTTCACGGGAAAAGCGGCGAAAACGGGCTGAGTTCTTTCCAGGCGCTGACCACAGCTGTGGCCGCCCAGGTGGGAACAGGAAATATTGCCGGAGCGGCTACGGCCATCGCCGCCGGCGGCCCGGGAGCCATCTTCTGGATGTGGGTCAGCGCCTTTTTCGGCATGGCAACCATCTACGCGGAGGCTGTGATGGCCCAGAAAACCCGTGTGGTGGAGGACGGAACCATCACCGGCGGCCCCATCTACTACATTAAATACGCGTTTAAGGGCCGCTTTGGAAAATTCCTGGCCGGATTCTTTTCGGTAGCCCTGATCCTTGCTCTGGGCTTCATGGGAAATATGGTCCAGTCCAATTCCATCGGGGAATCCTTCCACAATGTTTTCGGCGTCAATCCGCTGATCATCGGCATTATCGTAGGCGTGATAGCCGGATTTATCTTCCTGGGAGGCATCAAGCGCATTGCCCGCTTTACTGAAAAGATTGTGCCGCTGATGGCGGTTCTCTATATCGTGGGCTGTGTGGTAGTTCTTGTAATGACCGGTTCCGGCGTGGGACAGGCGTTCCACGATATTTTTGTAGGAGCCTTCTCTCCCCAGGCGGTAGCCGGAGGTATGCTGGGCGTTACGGTGCAGAAGGCGATGCGCTACGGCGTGGCCAGAGGCCTTTTCTCCAACGAGGCCGGAATGGGTTCCACCCCCCACGCCCACGCCACTGCGGATGTGAAGCATCCCTCTGATCAGGGCATCATCGCCATGATGGGCGTGTTCATCGACACCTTCGTGATCCTGACCCTGACGGCTCTGGTGATCGTATCCACCGGCGTATGGAATAACGGCCTGACCGGCGCTGCTCTGGCACAGACGGCTTTTGACTCGGTGTTCGGTTCCTTTGGAGAAATATTTATCGCCGTCTGCATGCTGTTCTTCGCTTTTACCACCATTGTAGGATGGTACTATTTCGGCGAAGTCAATGTCCGCCATCTGTTCGGGAAAAAGGCGATCAAGGTCTACGCCGTCCTCGTGGTGGTCTTTGTGATCCTGGGATCTACCTTAAAAGTAGATCTGGTATGGAATATGTCGGATATGTTCAACGGTCTGATGGTGCTTCCCAACCTGATCGGCCTGCTGGCCTGCGCCGTGACCGTATACCGGATCACCAAAGAATACGAGAAAAGAAAAATTTAATTTCCTGAGATTCTGCCGGATCAGAGGAGGCAGACAGGGAAAGGAACTGCCGGGAAACTGACAGTTTAAAATGCGGGTATCCTTCAGGCCGTTTTCCGGTCCGGGATACCCGCATTTTGCGGGAGGACCGCCGCCGGTAATGTTCATTTCCCGCGGATGTGCTATACTGAGAAAAAACGAACAGGAGGAAAAACTTATGAACACAAAATTGACGCATGAAGAAGCTCTGGCGCTTCTGAGAAAATATAATCAGGAACCCTTCCACATTCTCCATGGCCTGACGGTGGAAGGATGCATGCGGTGGTTTGCGGAAGACCAGGGCTTTGGGGAAGAGAAGGACTTCTGGGGCATTGCCGGGCTGCTCCACGATATTGATTTTGAACTGTATCCGGAGGAACACTGCAAAAAGGCTCCGGAGCTTTTAAGAGAAGCGGAGGCAGAGCCGGAACTGATCCATGCGGTGGTGAGCCATGGATACGGGATCTGCAGCCAGGTAGAGCCGGAACACCAGATGGAAAAGATCCTTTTTGCCGCAGATGAGCTGACAGGGCTGATCGGGGCGGCGGCGAAAATGCGCCCCTCCAAAAGCGTCATGGATATGGAACTGAAAAGCCTGAAGAAAAAGTTCAAGGATAAGCGCTTTGCAGCGGGATGTTCCAGGGAGATTATCGCGGCAGGGGCCGAAAAGCTTGGCTGGAGCCTGGATGAACTGATGGAGAAGAGTATCCTCGCCATGCGCTCCTGTGAGGAAAAGGTAGGGAAAGAGATGCGGGAATTGGGGCTGGAAGCTTGAAAAAGCCCCTTTTTCATTGTAGGCGGAGAGAAAATACGGTATACTAAACCCAGAAGGACAGCCTTGAGGGCCGTCTGTAAAAAGAAGTTCGGCAGGTAGAAGCAGGATATGAATTATGTAGTTTTTGATCTGGAGTGGAACCAGTGCCCCTATGGAAAAGAAAGGGAGGTCCGCCGTCTGCCTTTTGAGATCATTGAAATCGGGGCAGTAAAACTGAATAAAGACAGAGAGTATGTGGACCGGTTCCACCGGATCATAAAGCCGGTGGTGTATCCGAAACTGCATTACCGGACCCGGGAGATCGTCAGGATGAGCCAGGAGGACTTAGATAACGGCACGCCTTTTGTGGAGGCGGTGCGGGAATTTTTTTCCTGGGCTGGGAGCGATGCCCAGTTCTGTACCTGGGGAACCATTGATCTGACGGAACTTCAGCGGAATATGAAATATCACAGGGTATTGGAACTGCTGAAGGGGCCCCTTCATTATTACGACGTACAGAAACTCTTTGCCGTAAATTATGAGGACATGAAGAGCCGCAGATCCCTGGAGTACGGGATCGATTATCTGAAACTGGAAAAGAAGCTGGATTTTCACCAGGCGCTGTCCGATGCCTGGTATACGGCGGAAATTTTCCAGAAGATCGACAGGGATGTGGTGCTGGCCTACGATTCCATCGATGTATATCAGAACCCGAAAACAAAAAAGGACGAGATCCACGCCGTCTACAATGGATATTCCAAATTTATCTCCCGGGAATTCCGGAACAAGGAGGAGGCCATGGCGGACCGGGAGGTGAGGGCCACCCACTGCTGCCTCTGCGGCAGGAACGCCAGAAAAAAGCTGTGGTGGTTTTCCGTGAATTCTAAAAATTACTACAGCATTGCCGTCTGTCCGGTCCACGGGTATCTGAAGGGAAAAGTCCGGCTGAAAAAAACAGACGAGGGGCGGATCTATGTGGTGAAGACTATTAAAGTCAGCAGTGAGCCGGAGGCCGAGGAGATCCGGGGGAAAAAAGAAGAGGTGAGAGCAAAACGGAGAAGGAAAAGACAGGAGGAAAAACGCAGAGAAGCTAAGAAATAATTCCATCGATGAAAGGAGGACGGTCCATGTAGGCCAGGACCCTTCGCGATCCTTCCGGCAGGTCCCCGGCAGCACCAAAATTCATCTGAAAATTCTCAAAAGAGAATATAAAAAGAATACATTTGAAAGTTATAATGGATTCAAAGAAGACGAAAATGAATTTTGGGAAAGGGGGCACGAACATGAAAAAGCCGGGAAAATGGATGATCTTAGGGCTGGCGGCCGTCTGCGCGCTGGCCGGGTGCAGCAAAAAGGAAGCAGCAGAGGACCAGAATTCGATCCAGGCCACTGTTCTGAAAAATCAGGTGGGAGAAACCTATTTTATGGATGAAGAGGGAAAGCTGTTCCGGGTGGAAGAACTGGATCCGGATGTGGATGAAAAGCTTCAGCAGGGCGATACTGTAAAGATTACCGGAAGCGGATATATTTCTGAGAGAGACCCCTATCCGGGCGTGTATAGGAAGGTGACCGGCGTGAAAAAAACAGCCGATGGAAGCCCGGAGGACGCCGCCGGCTATCAGGAACAGGCGGCGGCCCTCTATGAAAACTGGGAGCCTTCCAGTAAGCCGGATCTGCGGCTGGAATATTTAAAAGAGGATAAGGCTGTCTCTGTCCTTCTCAGCGCCTATGAATTAAACTGGACTTACAGCGATGATGTAGGCATGCACGGCGAGACATCAATAGAAATCACCGCTCTGGAATATGAAGACCTGCCGGGAATCGAAGCGGAAGACGCGTCGGATATCAACCTGTATTTCCCCGGGAGAATGGATACTGTGACGGCTGTCCGCTGGCCGGCGGATCTTTGGATGACAGAAGATGTCTCGAAAGCAGGGGAGGGCGAGAGTGTTCCCCTGACAGAGGAAGGAATGCACTGGGTCATACCCCGGGCGGAATCCGGATATGTCTACCAGATCACAGCTTCCCGGGAGGAGGGCTACGTGGAATTCGGATTTTTAATGGAATAAGCGATTTTTAACGGTTTTTAACGGAATAAGCGACTTCCTACTTGACAAGCCGGGAGCGGCAAACTTATAATAATGGCAGTGTGATTTGACCAGCAAAAAACCATGACGAAGCCAGTACGCTGCCGCGGAAAGCCAAAGAGAGCCGGGGAGGGTGGAAGCCCGGCGCGAGTAAGGGCAGCGGAAGATCTCTTCCGAGTTGCCGAGCTGAACGCCGCAGTAAGCAAGGCCGCAGGTCCGGCGTTATAGGGACTGCATATGACAGTATGTAAAAGGTGGTTAGCGAATGCAGAGGCATTCGTCCTGTTACGGGACGGATGCCTTTTCTAATTAAAAAAGGAGGAAACGCATGTATCAGAAAGTAGATACCAACCTGAATTTTGTTGAGAGAGAAAAAAAGACCAAAAAATTCTGGGATGCGGAGCATATCTTTGAGAAGAGCATGAAGGAGCGGGAAGGCTCTCCCATGTATACCTTCTACGACGGGCCGCCTACGGCCAACGGAAAGCCCCACATCGGCCATGTGCTGACCCGTGTGATCAAGGATATGATCCCCAGATACCGCACCATGAAGGGGTACGAGGTGCCCAGAAAAGCCGGCTGGGATACCCACGGCCTTCCTGTGGAACTGGAAGTGGAGAAGAAGCTGGGCTTAAACGGCAAGGAGCAGATCGAGGAATACGGCATCGAGCCCTTTATCAAGGAGTGCAAGGAAAGCGTCTGGAAATACAAGGGCATGTGGGAGGATTTCTCCGGCACCGTCGGTTTCTGGGCGGATATGGAGCATCCGTATGTGACCTATGACAATACCTTTATCGAGTCCGAGTGGTGGGCACTGAAGGAGATCTGGAAAAAGGGCCTCCTGTACAAGGGGTTCAAGATCGTTCCCTACTGCCCCCGCTGCGGCACCCCTCTGTCCGCCCAGGAGGTGGCACAGGGCTACAAGACTGTCAAGGAGCGTTCCGCCATTGTCCGCTTTAAGGTAAAAGGAGAGGACGCCTATTTCCTGGCCTGGACCACCACCCCCTGGACACTGCCCTCCAACCTGGCCCTCTGTGTGAACCCGGAGGAAAATTACTGCAGGGTAAAGGCGGCAGACGGCTATACCTATTATATGGCCGAAGCTCTGCTGGACAAGGTCCTGGGAAGACTGGGAGACGAGGAAAAAGGCGTAAAGGCCTACGAAGTGCTGGATACCTTCAAGGGCACCGCTCTGGAGTATAAGGAGTACGAGCCTCTGTTCGCCTGCGCCGGGGAGGCGGCGGCAAAGCAGAAAAAGAAGGCCCACTTTGTGACCTGCGATACCTACGTTACCATGACCGACGGTACCGGCATTGTCCACATCGCGCCGGCTTTCGGCGAGGATGACAGCCGGGTGGGCCGGGAGTACGATCTGCCCTTCGTGCAGTTTGTGGACGGCCAGGGAAATCTGACAGCGGAGACCCCCTACGGCGGAATTTTCGTGAAGAAGGCGGATCCTCTGGTGCTGAAAGATCTGGACAAGGAGGGCAAGCTGTTCGACGCCCCCAAGTTCGAGCACGAGTATCCTCACTGCTGGCGCTGTGATACGCCGCTGATCTATTACGCCAGAGAATCCTGGTTTATCAAGATGACAGCGGTGAAGGAGGACCTGATCCGCAACAACAACACCATTAACTGGATCCCTGAGAGCATCGGCAAGGGACGTTTCGGCGACTGGCTGGAAAATGTCCAGGACTGGGGAATTTCCCGGAACCGCTACTGGGGTACGCCTTTGAATATCTGGGTCTGCGAGGACTGCGGCCACATGCATTCCGTGGGCAGTATCCAGGAACTGAAATCTCTCTCGGACAACTGTCCCGAGGAGATCGAACTGCACCGGCCCTACATCGACGCGGTGACTTTCCCCTGCCCCAAGTGCGGGAAGACCATGAAGCGGGTGCCGGAGGTGATCGACTGCTGGTTTGATTCCGGCTCCATGCCCTTTGCCCAGCATCACTATCCCTTTGAAAATAAGGATCTGTTTGAAAAACAGTTCCCGGCTCAGTTTATCTCTGAGGCGGTGGACCAGACCAGAGGCTGGTTTTACTCTCTGCTGGCCATCTCCACCCTGATTTTCAACAAGGCTCCCTACGAGAATGTCATCGTTCTGGGTCATGTGCAGGATGAGAACGGACAGAAGATGAGCAAGTCCAAGGGCAACGCGGTGGATCCCTTCGACGCTCTGGAAACCTATGGCGCGGACGCCATCCGCTGGTATTTCTACATCAACAGCGCCCCCTGGCTGCCCAACCGCTTCCACGGAAAAGCAGTGACGGAATATTCCAGAAAGTTTATGGGAACCCTGTGGAATACCTACGCTTTCTTCGTGCTGTACGCCAACATCGACAATTTTGACGCTACAAAATATACACTGGATTATGAAAAGCTGTCTGTCATGGACAAATGGCTTCTGTCCCGGCTGAATTCCACCATCCGGACGGCGGATGAGGATCTGGCCGGCTACAAGATCCCGGAGGCGGCCAGAGCTCTGGAGGCCTTTGTGGACGATATGAGCAACTGGTACGTGCGCCGGAGCCGGGAGCGTTTCTGGGCCAAGGGCATGGAGCAGGATAAGATCAATGCCTACATGACCCTGTACACCGCCCTGGTGGAGTTCTGCAAGGCGGCGGCCCCCATGATCCCCTTCATGACCGAGGATATCTACCAGAACCTGGTGCGCAGCATTGACAAGGAGGCCCCGGAAAGCATCCACCTGTGCGATTATCCGGAGGTCAAGACCCAGTGGATCGACAAGACCCTGGAGGAGGATATGGCTCATCTGCTGGAGATCGTAGTCATGGGAAGAGCCTGCCGGAACGCGGCGGCTATGAAGAACCGCCAGCCCCTTTCCAGAATGCTGGTGAAGAGCGCCTGGAAGCTTTCCGATTTCTATCAGACGATCATTGAGGATGAGCTGAATATCAAGAAAGTGGAATTTACCGATGATATCGGAAGCTACATCTCCTACAGCTTTAAGCCCCAGCTGAAAACAGTGGGACCCAAATTCGGCAAGCTGGTAGGCGGCATCCGCGCGGCGCTCTCCGAGATCGACGGCAGCGCGGCTATGGCCGAGGTGCAGAGCACCGGGGAGCTGAAACTTGACATCAATGGAATGGCAATTGTATTATTAAAAGAAGACCTGCTGATCGAAACCCTGCAGAAAGAAGGGTATGTCACAGAATCTGACCAGTCTATCTCCGTTGTTCTGGATACCAATCTGACTCCGGAACTGGTGGAGGAAGGCTTCGTCCGGGAACTGGTCAGCAAGATCCAGACCATGAGAAAAGAAGCCGGATTTGAGGTTATGGACCGGATCAATGTCTACGCCAAAGATAACCGGAGGATCGAGGAGATCCTGCAGGAGCACGGCGAAGAGATCTGTTCGGAAGTTCTGGCGGACCAGATCATTCTGGACGAGACGCGGGGATACGAGAAAGAATGGAATATCAATTCTGAAAAAGTGATTATGGCAGTGGAAAAGCTGTAAAACGGCAAAAGCCAAACATTGAGGAGGATTGCGAAATGCTGAACCCGGAATTTAAAAAAGAGACTTTTAAGAGAATTGTAAGGGAGAATGTAAAAAACCTGTTCCGAACCACCCTGGAGGAGGCAAACCCCCAGCAGATTTACCAGGCGGTATGCTACGCGGTGAAGGATGTCATCATCGACAACTGGATGAAGACCCAGAAAGTCATCGATGAAAAAGACCCGAAGATCGTTTACTATATGTCCATGGAATTCCTGACCGGAAGATATCTGGGCAACAACCTGCTGAACCTGACGGCCTATCAGGAGGTGAAAGAGGCTCTGGAGGAGATGAACATCGATCTGAACGCTGTTGAGGATCAGGAGAGAGATCCGGCCCTTGGAAACGGAGGACTGGGCCGTCTGGCCGCCTGCTTCCTGGATTCTCTGGCGTCTCTGGGATACGCGGCCTACGGCTGCGGCATCCGCTACCACTACGGAATGTTCAAGCAGGAGATCAAGGACGGATATCAGGTGGAAGTGCCGGACAACTGGCTGAAGAACGGCTACCCCTTTGAACTGAAGAGACCGGAGTACGCCAAGGAGATCAAGTTCGGCGGCTATGTGCGGGTAAACTATAATCATGAGACCGGAAGAAACGATTTCATCCAGGAGGGCTACCAGTCTGTGCGGGCCATTCCCTATGATCTGCCGGTGGTGGGCTACGGCAACAATGTAGTAGACACCCTGCGGATCTGGGACGCCGAGGCCATCAACGATTTCCAGCTGGATTCCTTTGACAAGGGCGACTACCACAAGGCAGTGGAGCAGGAGAATCTGGCCCGGACCATCGTGGAGGTCCTGTACCCCAACGACGCCCATATGGCCGGCAAGGAACTGCGCCTGAAACAGCAGTATTTCTTCATCTCCGCCAGCGTGCAGACTGCCATCCAGAAGTATAAAAAGACCCACAAGGATATCAAAAAGCTGTACGAGAAGGTTACCTTCCAGATGAACGACACCCATCCCACGGTGGCAGTGCCGGAGCTGATGCGGATCCTCATGGATGAGGAGGGACTGACCTGGGACGATGCCTGGGAAGTGACCACCAAAACCTGCGCCTACACCAACCACACCATTATGGCGGAGGCTCTGGAGAAATGGCCCATTGAGCTGTTCTCCCGTCTGCTGCCCAGGGTTTATCAGATCGTGGAGGAGATCAACCGCCGTTTCCTGGAGAGAGTCCGCTCCCAGTATCCGGGCAACGAGGAGAAAGTCAGAAAGATGGCTGTTATCTATGACGGACAGGTGCGCATGGCAAACCTGGCTATCGTAGGCGGCTATTCCGTCAACGGCGTGGCAAGGCTCCACACGGAGATCCTGGAAAAGAGGGAACTGAAAGACTTCTATGAGATGATGCCGGAGAAGTTCAGCAACAAAACCAACGGCATTACCCAGAGACGGTTCCTGCTCCACGGAAATCCCCTGCTGGCTGACTGGGTGACCGCCCATGTGGGAACTGACTGGATCACGGATCTGTCCAAGATCTCCGGTCTGGCCGTTTACGCCGATGATGAGAAGGCTCAGGCGGAGTTCATGAACATCAAATACCAGAACAAAGTCCGTCTGGCAGATTATATCCGGGAGCACAACGGCATCGAGGTGGATCCCCGCTCCATTTTCGATGTGCAGGTAAAGCGTCTCCACGAGTACAAGAGACAGCTTCTGAACATCCTGCATGTCATGTATCTGTACAATAAGATCAAAGAGCATCCGGAGATGCCCTTCTACCCCAGAACCTTTATTTTCGGGGCAAAGGCCAGCGCCGGCTATGCCAAGGCCAAGAAGATCATCAAGCTGATCAACAGCGTGGCGGATGTGATCAACCACGATGATTCCATCAAGGGCAAGATCAAGGTGGTATTCATCGAGGATTACCGGGTAAGCAACGCGGAGTGGATCTTTGCCGCGGCCGATGTGTCCGAGCAGATTTCCACCGCCAGCAAGGAGGCCTCCGGAACAGGAAACATGAAGTTCATGCTGAACGGAGCTCTGACCCTGGGCACCATGGACGGCGCCAACGTGGAGATCGTGGAGGAGGTAGGAGAGGACAACGCCTTTATCTTCGGACTCTCCGCCGATGAGGTCATGAATTACGAGAAGAACGGCGGCTACGATCCCATGCAGTACTTCAACAATGATCCGGATATCCGCCAGGTGCTGATGCAGCTCATCAACGGCATGTATTCCCACGGGGATATGAATCTGTTCCGGGATCTCTACGATTCCCTGCTTCAGTCCAACCAGTGGGAGAAGGCGGACCAGTACTTTATCCTGGCTGACTTCAAGTCCTACGCGGCAGCCCAGGAGAGAGTGGAGGCCAGATACCGGGATGAGAAGGCCTGGGCGAGAAGCGCTATGCTGAACACCGCTAAGAGCGGCAAGTTCAGTTCCGACCGGACCATCCAGGAGTATGTGGATGACATCTGGCATCTGGACAGAATCGTTGTGAAATAAAAGCATTACCGACTTCTGTGGGATTCAATACCGGAAATAACAGCCGGACAGGAGGGACAGACGCGCCCCGCCCTGTCCGGCTGAACTGTTTGCTTTGGAGAGAAGGCCCTACGGGGCAGGTTTGACATTGACTTTTCGTTGTGATAAACTATCACTAATTATGGGAAAATGTCCCGTAAGAGCGAGAAAAGGGAGTTTCTAATAGTTCAATTTGAGGTGAAAGTATTGGATAAAGCGGAATACCATTTAAAATTACAGGAATTGACAAAGTGTGTGGAGGAACAGGATTGGGACGCCGCGCTGAAGATCGCCGAGAGCGTGGAATGGCGCAGGGTCAAGAGCCTCCGGACATTAAACATGGTAGCGGATGTTTACGAGGCCAACAAAATGTACCGGGAATGCAAGACGATCCTGCTGCTGGCCTATGACCGGGCTTCTATCGGAAAAAGCATTCTGTACCGGCTGGTGGAAGTGTGCCTGAAGCTGGGAGAGATGGAGGAGGCGGTGGATTTTTATACGGAATTCGCCGAGGTAGCGCCTCACGACAACTCCAGATATATCCTGAAATATAAGATATACCGGGCCAGAAGGGCGCCGCTGCAGGATCAGATCGCGATCCTGGAAGAGTACAAGGACCACGAATATACGGAGCGCTGGGCTTATGAACTTGCCAGACTGTACAGCAAGGCAGGGGATCAGCAGAAGTGTGTGGAGACCTGCGATGATATGATCCTCTGGTTCAGCGAGGGCGGATATGTCCGGAAAGCCATGGAACTGAAGGAAAAATATCAGCCCTTAACACCTCTTCAGCAGGCGGCCTACCAAAGAGAACTGAAGAGAGAAAAAGAGGAAAGCGCGGCAGCTGCCCCGGCAGCTCCCGAAAAGCCCGTGGAACCCCAGGCGGCGGAGCAGCCCCGGGAGGTTCCGGAAGAGAAAACTGCAGGAAGCCTGGATCCCAGCGAGATGCTGCAGAAAATGGATCAGGCGGGAGCCGCCATCACCAGGGATGTTTCCGTGGAGGACGAACCGGTGAAGCCGGAGGGCGCGGCTACGGATGATTATTCCGTGACATCCCGGGAATTTATGGGAAAGACCGCCGATCTGAAGGAACAGCTGGCCAAGAGCATCCATGATGTATTTTCCGGAATCCGCAGGGAGGCGCCCCAGGCGCCGAAGGCGGAAGCGCCGGAGGAGCAGGGCAGGCCGGGAGATACCCGGACCGATACGGAAAATCTTCCGATCCAGGAACTGGAGCAGGAGCTGATGGAAAACAGGGTCAGCCTGGCGCCGAAACCGGAGCAGGCCGGACAGGCCCAGGAGACCCCGGCGGAAGAAACACCGGCAGCGGAAGAACAGCAGATCGAAGGGCAGATGTCCCTGGAGGATTTTGATCTGGAAGCCCTGGTAAATGAGACGGCAGATACTCTGGCAGCGGAAGCCTCTTCCAAGGAGAGCGAAGGGGAAGAAGAAGCTGCCGGAGACGGAGAGCAGCAGGAGGACTGGTCGGAAACAGCGGCGGAGAATCCGCAGGAAGAGCCGGAAGAAGCCGCGGAGAAACCGGAGGAAGCCAAGAGCCCGGAAATGCCTGCTGAGGCGGCCGAAGAGCCGGAAAAAGACCAGGAGATCCTGAATGAGGAAACAAAGAAGATCAAGCCTCTCTACAACGAGGAGCTTGAGATCCCCGATCCGGAACCTACTCCGGAGGAAAAGGCCCAGAGGACCATTACTCTGAGCAAGCTGGGACAGAATACAGTGCCCATCTCCATTGATGAGATTCTGCGGGAGGAGACCCCGGAAGAGCGCCGGATCCGGATCCTCAATGACGCCAAGCCGGTCCGCATGAACGATGAGCAGAGAAAGATCTTTACATATTTTGCCAGAGTTCCGGGCATGGATCAGCAGATCCTGGAGGCCATGAACGGCGTATATGAGCATGCGGGGGAGCACACTTCCAAACACGGCAATATCGCCATTATGGGAGCGCCGGGAACCGGAAAATCCCAGCTTTCCCAGGGACTGCTGGTGGCTATGTGCAAGGATCTGGAACTGGACGCGGCAAAAATCGCCCGCATCAGCGGCTCCGCCATGAACCAGAAAGATCCGGCTAAAGTAGTGGCCAGAATGGCGGGAGGATTCCTGATCATCGAGGATCCCTCCATGATGAACGAGGAGACGGTGCAGCAGCTGAACCGGGCGATGGAATTCCGGACCGACTGCATGGTGCTGATCATCGAAGATGAAAAGGCGGACATGAGGGCCATGCTGAAAAAGTATCCGGAGTTTGCCCGCAAATTTGACAAGGTGATTTCCATTCCGGTATTTACCAACGACGAGCTGGTGACCTTTGCCAGGACCTACGCTTCGGAAAACGGATATAAAATGGACGAGATGGGTATTCTGGCCCTCTATACACTGATCGGAAACAATCAGTCGGAGCGGGATCCCATTACAATTTCCAAAGTGAAGGATATGGTGGATAAAGCCATGGCTCACGCGGGAAAAGGCGCCAAAAAGCGGGGCAGAAGAAAGAACAGCCGGAAGAACTCAGATGATTTGATCATATTGCAGGAAAAAGATTTTGAAGTATAAAGAGAAACCATGGCTGGGAGATCCCCAGAAAACAATTGCCGTTCTTCAAAAGTACGGATTCCGCTTTCAGAAAAAGTTCGGCCAGAATTTTCTCATCGATCCCCACGTACTGGACAAGATCGTAGCGGCGGCGGAAATAAGTGAAGAAGATTTTGTAGTAGAGATCGGGCCGGGAATTGGGACGCTTACCCAATACCTGGCCCATGCCGCGGGAAAGGTCTGCGCGGTGGAGATCGACCGGAACCTGATCCCGATCCTTGAAGATACTTTAAGCGCCTGGGACAATGTGACAGTGATACAGGAGGATATCCTGAACCTGGATGTAAGAGAACTGGCGGAGAAGGAGAATCAGGGAAGGCCGGTGAAAATTGTGGCGAATCTTCCCTACTACATCACAACGCCTATTATTATGGGGCTGCTGGAAAAAAAGGTTCCCATAAAATCCATGACGGTGATGGTGCAGAAGGAAGTGGCCCAGAGAATGCAGGCGCTTCCCGGGAGCAAGGACTACGGAGCCCTGTCGCTGGCAGTGCAGTATTACGCCAGCCCTTATCTGGCGGCGAATGTGCCCCCCAACTGCTTTATCCCCAGACCCAATGTGGGCAGCGCTGTGATCCGGCTCAGCTGTCTTGCCGAGCCTCCGGTCCGGACTGTGGATGAAGAGCTTATGTTCCGTCTGATCCGGGCAGCCTTTAATCAGAGAAGAAAGACGCTGCTGAACGGACTCAGAAATGATCCGGGGCTTCATCTGTCAAAGGAAAAAGTGGAAGAAGCGCTGGAAGCCTGCGGGCTTTTGCCCGCGGTCAGAGGGGAAACGCTGGGATTAAAAGAATACGCGGCGCTGGCGGATTATTTCGCGCTGCACCCGTAAAATACATGGAGGCTGATGCGCTGCATCAGCCTCTATTTTTAAAGGAAGGAGAGCCGGCTTGCAGCCGGCATTATGAAAAAGAAAAATTTATAAAATAATTACTGTTTAATTATTTTATGGTTTTAGTATATCGGGGAAATGTGTTGAAACCGTGTGCAAGCTGTAAAAAAAAAATGAACAAAAATAAAAGGTTTTATGAAGAACAAAACCGGGCCGGAAGGCTTAAAAATCGGATTTTATCCGGAAAATTATATAAAATTCACAAATAAATCCGGCTATAAATCCGGAAATACAGCAAATTAACAAATGATTTACCGGGAGTTCATAGAATGTTCATAAATTACTGCTATATTAAATACCATCAGAGATGACCATTACAAAAAATTTTTTTCATAATAATAGCCCCGGCGGGATGTCAATCCTCCGGGGCACTCCTCATTTAAGGGGTCGGATTTTGCATCCGGCCCCTTTACCTTTGTGCGCCTGGCGGCGCACGTTTCTTAAGAGTGCAAGTCTCAAATCCGCCCG
>ERZ1643246.281-NODE-281-length-67056-cov-8.105745_pt1 | contig 67056 bp, 61 predicted proteins | sample MGYA00579265_ERZ1643246 | MGnify/ENA primary metagenome ERZ1643246 (study PRJEB29033, sample SAMEA4952261) | chicken gut metagenome | biome: Broiler Chicken; feature: Gastrointestinal Tract; material: Caecum | place: Ireland | collected 2018 | study: Broiler... | reverse complement strand
CAGTCGGACGAGGCCGTGCGGATTCTGGAAAAAATCAACGAGCGCAGTCAGATGATCGATGGAGAGGGAGTCATCCTCCCCGTAGAAAACAGCTGACAGTCTCACCATATTTTATAAAAGAGGCTGTATGGCAAATGTTGTATTGCCATACAGCCCCTTTTTATGAATCTCTATTCCTGATCGAAACGGATTTTCATGTAAGCTTTGATCTCCTCCACACATTTCTGAAATCCAAGCTTTCCACTGTCCAGACACAGATGATAATTTCTCGCATCTGTCCACTCATGACCGGTGTAGTATTTGTAGAAATCCCCCCGGTACTTGTCCGTCTTCTCGATATATTTCTGCATTTCCTTGGTGGTCATACTGTTTCTCTCCATCGCCTGTTCCAGACAGAATTTTTCATCCGCATGGATGAACACACTGACCACATTCGGATAATCTTTCAGAACGAAATCCGCACATCTTCCAACAATGACACAGGATTCTGTAGCTGCCAGATCTTTGATTACTTTGGCCTGGTAATTAAACAGATTCTCGTCTGACACAAATCCACTGCTCTCAGGAGGCAGAAGCTCTCCTTCATAAGGACGTTTCAACAGCTTGAGCCATCCGGCTCCTTTCAGTTTCTCATCGGTCATTCCAAAGAGCCGCTCATTGATCCCGCTCTCCTCGGAAGCCATCTTTAATATCTCCCTGCTGTAGCAGTTGATTCCCAGATCCTTCGCCAGCATCGCAGCGATCGTCTTTCCGCCGCTTCCGTACTGTCTTGCTATTGTGATTACCACATTATCCATAAGATGCACCCCCTATTCACCCAAATAAGCTTTCTTGATAGAGTCATCTTCCAGCAGATCTTTTGCCTTTCCTTCAATCGAAATCTTTCCAGTCTCCAGCACATAAGCTCTGTCCGCGATGGAGAGTGCCTTCTTCGCATTCTGCTCCACCAGAAGCACCGTGGTGCCGCTGTTGCTGACCTCCTGAATAATATCAAAGATCTCATTGACCAGAATGGGGGAAAGACCCATTGACGGCTCATCCATCAGTATGATCTTCGGCTTTGACATCAGCGCTCTTCCCATGGCAAGCATCTGCTGCTCACCGCCGCTTAACGTTCCGGCCATCTGATTTCTTCTCTCCTTCAGCCTTGGAAAACGTTCATATACCTTTTCCAGAGTCGCCTCGATTTCTGAGCGGTCTTTTCTGGTGTAAGCGCCCATCTTCAGATTTTCATAGACACTGAGCTCCGCAAACACGCGGCGGCCTTCCGGCACATGCGCCATTCCCAGTGACACAATCTTGTGGGCAGGCATCTTTGTGATCTCTTTCCCCTCAAAATATACGCTGCCCTTCTTCGGTGCAAGCAGTCCGGTAACCGTATGGAGAATGGTTGTCTTTCCGGCACCGTTCGCGCCGATCAAAGCGATGACCTCCCCCTGATCCACATGGAAGGACACGCCTTTGATTGCCTGGATCACTCCATAATACACTTCCAAATCTTTGACTTCGAGCATTGCCATCGTCCTATTCCTCCTATTCTCCCAGATACGCCGTGATAACCTGCGGATCATTCAGGACCGCACTGGTCTCTCCCTGTGCCAGCACTTCACCAAAATTCAGCACAGTCAATTCTTCACAGATACCACTGACCAGCTTCATATCATGTTCAATCAGCAGAATAGTCATGTGAAACTGATCTCTCACAAAACGGATGGTGTCCATCAGTTCACCGGTCTCGTTGGGGTTCATACCCGCAGCCGGCTCATCCAGAAGAAGCAGCTTGGGTTCTGTCGCCAATGCCCTGGCAATCTCCAGTTTTCTCTGTTTTCCATATGGCAGGTTCGCAGCCTGGTACTCCGCTTCCTTATCCAGATCGAATACCTTGAGCAGTTCCATCGCCTTCTCATTCATCTCTTTCTCCACCGTCCTGTAACGCGGCAGACGAAAAATGCCTTCCAATGTATTATAGTGATGATTATTGTGAAGTCCCACTTTTACATTGTCCAGAACAGAGAGCTGTTTGAACAGGCGAATATTCTGGAACGTCCTGGCGATTCCCGCCTTGTTAATATCTATGATTTTTTTCCCTGTGATATCCTGTCCATCGAGAATTACTTTTCCGGAGTCCGGACGGTATACTCCTGTGAGCAGATTGAAAATCGTTGTCTTTCCAGCTCCATTCGGACCAATCAGTCCGTAGAGCTCCTCTTTTTTAATTGAAACTTCAAAATTATTCACCGCACGGAGACCGCCGAAGGAAATCCCCAGATTTTTCACTTCCAATAAAGCTGTCATGATTCCTTCGCCTCCTTATTCCTCTTCAAAAATGCCAGATGCTTTTCCCTCCACTCAATGGATTTCGGTGACCAGTTGAACAGCATCATAATAATCAGAACAATCGCATAGATCAGCATACGGTAATCGGACAGACCTCTCAGAAGTTCCGGAAGAAGGGTCAGAATCACTGCCGCAATCATAGAACCTCTGATACTTCCAATACCTCCCAGCACTACAAAGACCAGAATGGAGATGGACATGTTATATCCAAAGTTATTGGTTGTCGCAGTCAGGGAAGAGAGATTGTGCGCGTAGAGCACACCGGCCGCTCCTGCCATTCCCGCTGAAATGGAAAAGGCCATCAGTTTGTATTTCGTAATATTAATTCCCACAGATTCCGCTGCGATACGGTTATCACGGATAGCCATGATCGCACGTCCATCTCTGGAGTTAATCAGATTCAGCACAATAAACAATGTGATCAGCACCAGAACAATACCGATCGGAAATGTGGAATCGTTGGGTGTCCCGGTGATTCCCTGCGGACCATTGATCAGAATTTTTCCAGTAGCCGCATCCATATTCATAGACATGGCGTCTTTCATAGAAAAATGCAGACCGTTCTCATCTTTTCCTATATAAAGCACATTTACCAGATTCTTGATGATCTCTCCAAACGCCAGAGTCACGATCGCCAAATAGTCACCTTTCAGGCGGAGAACCGGAATTCCAATCAAAATTCCGAAAATTGCCGCCGTGATGATTCCAATCAAAAGAGCCAGGAAAAACCGCAGCGGAGCAACTGTAATAATGTCTTCCGTATACAATGAGAAAAAGGCACTGCTGAATGCACCTACGCACATAAATCCCGCATGTCCCAGACTAAGTTCACCCAGAATACCCACAACCAGGTTCAGGGATACAGCCAAAATCACATACATACACAACGGTACCATCAAACCTTCCAGCAGACTGGAAATATTTCCCGTCATAATCAGAAGCTGAACCACCACAAAGGCGACAATCACAATGCCATATGTAATCAGATTGTTTTTCGTCGTTTTCTTCATATTCTTCATCTTCCCGTCCACCTACACTTTCTCCTGAATGTTCTTTCCCAGAAGTCCGGCCGGTTTTACCAACAGTACGATAATCAAAACTGCAAATACAATCGCATCTGCCATCTGAGATGAAATATAGGCTCTTCCCAGAATCTCAATAACGCCCAGCAGAATTCCGCCGATAAACGCTCCCGGAATTGAACCGATTCCGCCGAACACGGCTGCCACGAATGCTTTGATACCCGGCATTGCCCCTGTGTAAGGTGTCAGGCTTGGATATGCGGAGCACAGAAGCACACCTGCAATCGCAGCCAGTGCAGAGCCAATCGCGAAAGTCAGAGCAATGGTTCCGTTAACGTTAATTCCCATAAGCTGTGCAGCTCCTTTATCCTCAGATACCGCTCTCATAGCCTGTCCTGCTTTGGATTTCTGGATAAACAGCATCAGCCCAGCCATGATCACAACGCAGGCCACAATTGTCACAATCGTCACACCGCTGATAACCAGCTTACCTCCTGCCAGTGTGATTCCGCTCCATTTGACTGCAGACGGAAAAGACTGTGCATTGGCTCCGAAAATCAAGAGCGCCACATTCTGGAGCAGATAGCTGACACCAATCGCCGTAATCAGAACTGCCAGAGGTGATCCGGCATTTCGAAGCGGTTTATAGGCAACCCTCTCGATCACAACACCGAGCACTGTACAGACAACCACAGAAATCAGAACACCGATCACTGGGGACAAGCCTGCCTGTGTCATACTCATCAGAGCCACATAAGCACCGATCATGATGACATCACCATGGGCAAAGTTCAACATCTTGGCAATACCATACACCATGGTATATCCCAGCGCGATGATTGCATATACGCTGCCCAGGCTTAATCCACTGATTAAGTAAGAAATAAAGCTCATATACATCCCTCTCATCTTTTTTTATAAACGCTTAATATTATAGCATACTTTCTTTCCCCTTATCAATAAAGAAATATAAAAAGAGGCTGTGTCATCAGCCTCTTTGCCAAATCCTGAAACGCACACGGCGAACTGCTTTTTCGCAGTCCGCCTGTACGAACATATTCAATTACATTGCTTTGTAAGAACCGTCCTCGATGATAACAGCCTTAGCCTCTTTGGATGGCTCACCGTCAGATGTCCAGGTGATTCCGCTTCCGGTCAGACCATCGATGGTGATCTTTGTCATAGAAGTCTTCATAGCTTCACAAATGTCAGACACACTCATATCCGGTGTAAGTTCAGCATCCTCGGCTGCTGCCTTGATGGCATACATACAGTCATAAGCATCTGCCGCGAACTGGATTGGTGTGATATCAAAAGCATCTTCGTAATCTTTTACGAATGTCTGAGTCATCTCATCCTCTGCGTCTGCGGTGAACGGTGTCAGAAGCATTACGCCTTCTGCCAGGCTTGTGTCGAAGTTCTCAACTGCCAGGATTCCATCCAGTCCGTCACAGCCGAAGAATTTCGGAGCATATCCGATCTGATCTGCCTGTGTCAGAATCAGGGAAGCCTCCTGATAATAGATCGGCAGGAATACCAGATCTGCGCCTGCATCCTGTGCTTTCTTAAGCTGCACCTCGAAGTTGTTCTTGCTGTCAGCGGTAAACGCCTCAGCTGCCACAATCTCAAGACCTTTTGCCTTTGCTTCCTCTGCGAATTTCTGGTAAATACCGGTTGAGTACACATCAGAGCTGTTGTAGATAACAGCTACTTTCTCAGCCAGGCCGTTATCAGAGATGTAATCTGCAGACGCTTTACCCTGGTTCGGGTCAGAGAAGCAGATACGGAATGCGTTGTCCGCCGCAATACTCTCTACAGCTGTCGCAGAAGGGCTCAGCTGGAACATGTTATCTTTCTCAGTTTCCTTCACAACAGCAGTACACGGAGCTGATGTAACGGTTCCCACCAGCATCTGCATTCCCCAGTCTTTCAGAGTGTTGTACGCATTGACAGATTTCTCCGCGTCGTTCTGATCATCCTCAAACTGATACTCGATCTGGTATCCGTTGATTCCACCGTCTGCGTTGATCTCATCGACTGCAAGCTGAATTCCATTCTGAACTGCAGTTCCGTAAGCAGCCGCATCTCCTGTTGTCGGTCCGATACCTCCAATTTTAAAGGTATCTGCACTTGCAGATCCCTCACTGCTGTCACTTCCGCCATTGCCGCCGCATGCGGTCAGTGAAGTGACTGCAAGGGCAGATACCATTGCCAGGCTTAAAACCCGTTTCCAAACTTTCATTTCTTTCTCCTCCTTCTTTCTCTCTAATGCTACATATGTTACCCCCAGAAAATCCGTTTGTCAACTAAAACTTATTTTCCCGCAAAAAATTCTGTCAATTTCGCAAACGGAAAGTTCTGGGTGCCAGGTAATAAACCAGAACACAGGCGATAACGCTATACAGAATACAAAATACAATGGTCATTCCACCGAACAAAATGGTCGGCATCCGAACCTGCATGAAAGCGAAACAGACCAGATAAGTTGCGCTGAGCACAATCTGATAGGTAGCGCTTTTCATCTGTGTTCCCGCATTGTAAGGCTGGAGGAGGTAATAAATTGTGAGATAATGTACAGAAAAAAACACACTCATACAGATAATCGAGATAAATAAAACCGCATAATTGACCCAGTGCTCCGTCCCTCCGGAGAGATAGAGAAGCCAGACCAGACCGGCACCGATCACCGACGCCGGAAGAAGATTGATCTTTACAATCTCTCTTAGACGAATCTGAAACAATTTCAATATAGGCCCCGGCTGTTTGTAAAAAGAATAAGTCAGAAGACTGCGGTCACAGTTCATAAACAGAGCCCGCGTGAAGCCTGTTCCCCGGTTCACAGCATACATAATGAACACAAAGTAAGGAAGATATGTGAGCATCAGCCTGTTCGTCGCCTCCCCTGCCTGAGGAAAAACGCGCACAGCCACAGACATCACAAGGATAAGCCCTAGAATTACCAGAGTAATCTTCTCAGAAGCTTTCCATAGAATCTTCTGATGACGCGCGATAAACAACGCATTCAAGTACTCAAACCCTCTTTTTCTGTCTGCCGCTGTTTTTGTCATTGTTATGTACTTCTGATCTGCTGTTCCAAGCTGCGTCTTTGCCCGGTCCATCTGAATCATGGAATTCGCCAGAATCTGCTGATACATACTGCGGTAATCGGAAAAACGGATAATCGTTCTTGCCGATGCAGCTCCAAAAAGAATCACCGCCAACATGATCCCGGAAGATACTCCCACAGGCACCACAAGTCCCAGAACCGGAAGACCATATGACGCCACCAACAGAAGAAGTATCCGAATCCATACCCACTTTTCCAGATGATTTTCGTTGGTGATTGCTCCGTTCTTTTCATATGAGCGCAAAGATCTGGACGCAACAATAATTTTTGCCCCTGCCACATACAGAGGAATCAGCAGGCACTGCCACCAAGCCAGCCCCTTTTCCAGCCCGGCCAGAAAGGCAAACGGAAGAAATCCCACAAGCACTTTCGCCATGGAATAGCCATAATCTACCATCGTATAACGCCATGCATCCATTTGCATCAGGATAACAGCATAATACTTATCCTTTGCGGGATCAAACATATAGGTATTCACACAAGCCCCAACAATCGTCAGAAGCAACAGCAAATGCAGAAAAATTTCCCCTTCGCTGCCGGGATAGAGACTTCCCGGCAGTAAAATCAGAAACAGGAAATACAGAAATTTTCCTCCGAAAACCGCCACAATTTCCCACAGGACACTGATCACATTCGCGAAAATCTTCAGTCCCCAGATTCCATACAGCTGATCTGGAAGCAGCTTTTTTATCAGAGGGATCTGTTTTAGAGAATATAAAACGCTGTTGACCCGGTAAGTATTTCTCAGAGAGAAAATAATCTGAAATGTTTTACTCATGTCCTTCCTCCCTCAGCGCCGCGATAATCTTCTCTTTGAATTCCAGATTGTCCAGGTTTTCCTGATCCACAAGTTCCAGCACGCCATGGTTGAGAAGAACAATCTCATCACATAAATCCAAGGCCAGATCCATAATATGGGTGGAGAAAATCGTGACACGGTCTTTTTTCATGGACCTGAGCAGCTGTTTCATCTCTTCCGACACCACCACATCCAGGGAAGTCAGTGGTTCATCCAGCAGAAACAGTTTCGGCCGCAGTATAAAATTAACCAGCATCTGCATTTTGTTCTTCATTCCATGGGAGTAATCTTTCAGCAATTTATCCCTGTCTTCTGTCTCAATCCCCAGGAAATCAAAATATTCATCCATAGTTTTTGGATTTTTCAGCCGTTTCTCGTTGATATCCATAAAAAACTTCAAGAACTCCCTGGCTGTCAGAAACTCCGGCACCGTGGGAGTAGATAACACATATCCCACATCCTCCGGCACCACTTCTTGGCGCTCTTCCTGCGCCAGAAAATAAAAGCTTCCTCCATCCGCCTTGAGATCCCGATTCAGACAATTAAACAGTGTTGTCTTTCCCGCCCCATTTCGTCCCAGAAGTCCATAAATTTTTCCGCTCTCGAAAGTAAAACTAATGTCACGCAGGACTTCTTTCGCGCCAAATTTTTTCGACAGATGCTCAATCACAAATTTCATGACATTTCTCCTAACTTATTGTAAATTTCCACTGTATAACGTAAATAATGCCACAAATCTGTAATTATAGCAAGTAAATCCAAACTTTTTTCTTCACTCAATCATCATGGCATCGCCAAAAGAAAAGAAACGATATCTCTCCTTCACAGCTTCCTTGTAGGCTGCCATAATATGATCTTTTCCCGCAAAAGCGCTCACCAGCATCAAAAGTGTGGATTCCGGCAGATGGAAATTCGTGATCAATCCATCCATAATCTTAAAACGGTATCCCGGATAAATAAAAATGTCTGTCCATCCACTCTTGGCCTGAAGAATTCCATCCTCACCGGCAGCAGACTCCAAAGTCCGGCAGCTGGTAGTCCCCACACAGATCACTCGCTTATGCTCCCTCTTTGCCTGATTGATCAGTTCCGCCTGGTCTTCCTCCACCACATAAAATTCAGAGTGCATATGGTGCTGCGTCACATCTTCCACCTTCACTGGCCGGAAAGTCCCCAGCCCCACATGAAGGGTGACATGGGCAATCCGAACGCCGGCTTCTTCCACTTCCCGCAGAAGCTCCGGTGTAAAATGCAGTCCGGCAGTGGGGGCAGCGGCAGACCCCTCATGCTTGGCATATACTGTCTGATAACGGTTTCTGTCTTTCAGTTTATGAGTGATATAGGGCGGAAGCGGCATCTCTCCCAACTGATCCAGAATCTCTTCGAAAATTCCATCATAGTGAAACTGAATCAAACGGTTTCCTTCTTCCACCACATCCAGAATTTCTCCCTTTAAAATGCCGTCTCCAAATACCAGTTTTGTTCCAATTTTTGCTTTTTTCCCTGGCTTCACCAAAGTCTCCCAGATATCATTCTCACGCCTTTTCAGCAACAGCAGCTCAATGACTGCGCCCGTATCCTCTTTATGCCCGAAAAGCCTTGCCGGGATCACTTTCGTATCATTGATCACCAGGCAGTCCCCCGGATTCAGATAATTGAGAATATCCCGAAAAGTACCATGTGTCACTTCCCCGGTCTCCCGGTCCAGATGCATCAGTCTGGAACTGCTTCTGTCCTCCAGGGGATCCTGGGCAATCAACTCCTGGGGGAGATCATAATAAAAATCAGCTGTCTTCATAATCATTCCTCATCTCATCAATAGTATATTTTATCTGCCGCCACCAAAGTGACTTTACCATCATTCACATCCACAATATTAACACTACAGTTCGGCGGAACCTTTCCATGCCAGAAATCGTGATCCCGGTATACATTCTGCATGATCGCTCTGGACGCGCATCCATGGGAAGAGATCAATATCGTTTCTTCCCGGTATTCTTTTGTGTTCACAAGCTCGTCCCAGAATTCCCGGGTCCTTCTGCACACATCCTCCACACTCTCTCCGTTTTCAGGAGCCTGAAAATTCCAAGGATCCTGAAAAAATTTTGTCAGGTTCTCCTGAAACTCAGGATGATCGCTTCCTGACACCTGCATTCCCTCCATAACTCCAAAACAGATCTCCTGTATTCTCGTATCTTCCAGCCAGGGAATTTTTCTCTCGCCAATCACCAGTCTGGCGGTCTCCTTCGCTCTGTTCAGGGGGCTGGTAATTACCCGGTCAAAATCCACATCCCGCAAAGCCCATCCGGTTATCTTGGCCAGTTCTTTTCCTTTCCCGTCCAGCGGAATATCCGCCACACCCTGAATCTTTTTCTGTGCGTTCCAGGCAGTCTCCCCATGACGCATAATATACAATCGCATTTTTATTTTCCTTTCTTTTGTCTGTCTTCTCTCTCTTTCCAATCATTTCTGAATTCTTTCTGCCGTTCCTTGATATCCCTTTTTAGGTCTTCTCTTAGATCTTCCTCCCTGTCTTTTAAATCTTCCTCCTCCCGATCAAACAATTCCCGGGCAAAGGCCTGCGCCTGACGAAATTCTGACTCGTAATAGGCATTGATCTCTGCCCCATACAGCACAATATTCATGCAGATATACATCCACAGCATAATCAGGATAATCGCCGTCAGACTTCCATACATATTGGTAAAATTAGGGAAAAAGGTAAAATAAATGGAAAAACCAAAGGAAAACACGGACCATGCAATGGCCGTCAGAACTGCTCCCGGAAGCTGGCTCTTTAGGCTGGCTCTACGGTTTGGAAGTACCTTGTACAAAAAAAGAAATACAAAAACCAAAACAATAAATGCCAGAAAATTTCTCGCGCCGAGAAACCTCCCCACAATCCTTCCCAGAAACGGAATGTATTTCATCAGCGTATGCTGAATGGAATTTCCAAATACCAGCAAAATCAGACTTCCCATCAATGCGAAAATAAACAGAACCGTATAAAAAACGGACCACAGCCGGGTGATCAGCCAGTTACGGGTCTCTTTCACATGGTAGATAGTATTCAGACCATTGGTAAGCGCCTGCATTCCCTTCCCGGCAGACCACAGCGCAGTCATCAGGGTAACCGGAAGTACGGCTCCGCTCTTGCTGAACACCTCGGCCACAATTCCCAGAACAAAAGCCTGAATCTCCTTTGGCAAAAAACTGATGATTGCCTCTCTCACCGCATTGTAGGTCAGAGGCGTATACTGTACCAAGGTCATAAGAAACAACATGATTGGTATGAAAGATAAAATGATAAAATAGGCCGCCTGAGCCGCATACGCCCCCACATGATCTTTCTGAGTCCGCATGACAAATCCGGCCAGTGACCTGACTATAGATCTGAATCTCTTTTTCATCTGGCCCACCTCATTGTAACCTTTCATTTCATATTTGTTTATCATAGCACGATTTCAGGTCACTGGCAAGCCGCCGCCTTTCCTGTCAAAACACGCCAGCCTCTTCCTGAACAGGCAAAAAGGGAATTCCCTCATATTTAATATATGAAGAAATCCCCTCCTCATTCCTATCGTCACAGGCATCCTAATCCTCTCTCAATGAGAAGTGATACACGGTGACAGAATGATATTTCTCTCCAGGTCTTAGAACCGGCGACACAGCCCGCGGCTCATTGACCGCATTGGGCGCATACTGGGTTTCCATGCAAAAACCACTGTATGGTCCGTAGACTGCGCCATCTTTTCCTCTCTGGCTCTCAATAGCATTACCTGTATAAAACTGCATATCCGGCATGTCTGTCGACACTTCCATACGAATACCTGTCACCAATGACTCTGCTGCCGCTACCATCTGCAGCTCTCCTCTACGATAATTCTTCAGAACATAATTGTGATCAAATCCGCCCGCCTGAGCAATCTGCGGAAAATCACTTTCCAAATCTCTTCCGATTGTCTTCATCTCACGGAAATCCATAGGTGTATTTTCCACTGATATCAGCTCGCCTGTGGGAATACTCTCCTCATCCACTGGTGTGTAATCATCAGACAGAATCTGCACCCGTGTCTCTTTCACATCCGGATAATTCTGTCCTGACAGATTAAAATAACTGTGATTTGTCAGATTGACAATGGTCTTCCGATCACTGGTTCCTCTATATTCAATCCGAACATTCTGATCGTCATCAAAAGAATAAGTAACGTTGATATCCAGATTGCCCGGAAATCCCTGTTCACCATCTGGGCTTACTCTGCCGAAGGTCACAGAATTTTCCCCCTGATTAACTCTGCGTTCTTCCCAAACCATACGGTTAAAACTGACAGGACCGCTGTGAAGATTATTCTCTCCTTCATTGGCATTCAAATGATACTTCACTCCGTCCAGCTCAAAGGAGGCCCCTGCAATCCGGTTGGCATTTCGGCCCACGGTTCCGCCAAAATAACTGGGATTCTCAAAATAAGCTTCCAGCTCATCATATCCCAGAACCACATCCGTCATATGACCTTCCCGGTCCGGTACCACGACTTTCTGCAATATCGCTCCATAGTTCAAAACCTCTATGTAGGCTCCCTGCGAATTTGTGATCCGGTATTTCATGATCTCCTCACCTTGTTTTGTTCTGCCAAAATAACCCTTCGTAACTGCCATATTCTCCTCCCTATCTGTCTGCGCGTTCCTACAGGAAAAAAAGGAAGCCACCTGCGACTTCCTTTTTCCTCTTTGTGGCCCCAAAATGCCGGTCCTATTTTTTTGACGCCTAGCGGATTGCTAGGTGGGTTTCCTCAACAAGTATTCTGCCTACCACAACGAGAGGTCTGACATCCTACTTGCGATGTTGGAATCCCTTTAAGAAGATGTAGGTTCAAAAACAATAGGATTGTCGCACATTCCAGGAAAACACTGCCGTTCTAAATGTCCTGCAGACACATATGATTGCCGTCACACTGTACGGCATCTGATTTGTTATTAGTTATTATACTCTAGTATATGTGAATTTTCAATATTAATTCCCTAACTCAGATGACAAAAATCGACATTTTTGATAAAGAGACTTACATTTTCATATTTCTCAGGAAAATGGAGGCCGCGTCCACCGACACAGCCTCCTCATTGATTCTGCTTATTCGCTTCCATCCTGCAGTTATCTCAGATAACTGCCATCGGATTTGTCTGATTATAACTGAGGACCTGCTGAGACAAGAGCTTTTCCTGCCTCATTTCCCTCATATTTTGCAAAATTCTTGATAAATCTTCCAGCCAGATCTTTTGCTTTCTCATCCCACTCAGAAGCATCTGCATAGGTATTGCGTGGATCCAGAATGTTGGTGTCAACACCTGGAAGCTCTGTCGGAACTTCAAAACCAAAGATCGGGATCTTCTTGGTCGGAACCTTCAGAACATCACCGCTTAAGATCGCATCGATGATACCTCTGGTATCTTTGATAGAAATTCTCTTTCCAGTTCCGTTCCATCCGGTGTTCACCAGATATGCTTTTGCGCCGCTGGCTTTCATTCTCTTAACCAGCTCTTCTGCGTATTTGGTCGGATGCAGCTCCAGGAATGCCTGTCCGAAGCATGCTGAGAAGGTTGGTGTGGGCTCTGTGATTCCACGCTCAGTACCAGCCAGCTTCGCAGTGAATCCTGACAGGAAATAGTACTGTGTCTGCTCCGGAGTCAGAATAGATACCGGAGGAAGTACACCGAAAGCATCTGCGGACAGGAAGATTACTTCTTTTGCTGCCGGTGCTGCGGAGACAGGGCGTACAATATTTTTAATATGGTCAATCGGATAAGATACACGGGTGTTCTCTGTCACACTCTTATCGTCAAAGTCAATCTTTCCGTCTGCATCCAGAGTAACATTCTCCAGAAGAGCGTTGCGCTTGATTGCATTATAGATATCCGGCTCTGACTCTTTGTCCAGGTTGATTACCTTCGCATAGCATCCGCCCTCGAAGTTGAAGATTCCTTCATCATCCCAGCCATGCTCGTCATCACCAATCAGCAGTCTCTTCGGATCCGTAGACAGGGTTGTCTTTCCAGTTCCGGAAAGTCCGAAGAAGATTGCAGTATTCTCACCATTCAGGTCTGTATTCGCAGAGCAGTGCATAGAAGCAATACCCTTCAGCGGCAGGTAGTAATTCATCATGGAGAACATACCTTTCTTCATCTCTCCGCCATACCAGGTATTCAGGATAACCTGCTCACGGCTGGAAATATTGAAGACAACCGCTGTCTCAGAATTCAGTCCCAGTTCTTTATAATTTTCAACTTTTGCCTTGGAAGCATTGTAACATACGAAATCCGGCTCGAAGTTCTCAAGTTCTTCCTCTGTCGGACGAATAAACATATTCTTGATAAAATGAGCCTGCCATGCAACTTCCACGATAAAGCGGACTGCCATACGGCTGTCCTCGTTCGTTCCGCAGAACGCATCCACCACGAACAGTCTCTTATTGGAGAGTTCCTTCAGAGCAATATCTTTCACAACTTTCCAGGTTTCCTCGGATGCCGGATGGTTGTCATTTTTATATTCATCAGAAGTCCACCATACCGTATCTTTGGAATTCTCATCCATAACGATGAATTTGTCTTTCGGTGAACGGCCTGTGTAAATACCGGTCATTACATTCACCGCACCCAGTTCACTTACCTGCCCTTTTTCAAAACCTTCCAGGCCCGGTTTGGTTTCTTCCTCGAACAGCATGTCATAGGATGGATTGTGTACAATTTCTGTGGTTCCAGTGATGCCATACTTACTCAAATCGATTTTTGCCATAGTAATTTAACCTCCTAAATCATTAATGCGTGTCACTAAATACATATTATACATGAAAAAACGAAAAAGTCATCAAAAAAAATAGAAAAAAATTGTATACAATTACCATACACAGAATCCTGGCTCTTCTATATTCCCAGAATCTCTCTCACAGTGTCCGGCATGTCACAGGCATCCACCACCCGGTCATGAAGTACCGGTGCAGTCCTGATCTCTTCCACAGCCTTCGGAATCGGCACACCCGATACCTTTGTCAGAGCCTCAATCAGCTGAAAATCGCCCAGCCCCTCATAGCGGGTACTGTCGATGGCTCCCATAACACTTCTGGCAAATTTGTAAGGACTCGCTGTGGAGGCAATCACAGTCACTGTGGAATCCTCTGTCTGTCTTAAATATTTCTGATACACTCCAGCTGCCACTGCTGTGTGGGGATCCAGGACATATCCTCCTCCGTAGAAAGTCGCGCTGATCGCCTCGGAGGTCTCTCCCTCACTGCAGAAATTACCATAGAAGTCTGACAGTCCCTCTCTCATCTCTTCTGTGATCGTATAGCAGCCATCCTTGCTCAGTGACTCCATCATTTGACGGCAAAGCTTTGGATCCTCTCCGGTAAGACTGTAAATCAGACGCTCCAGATTGCTGGAAATCAGAATATCCATGGATGGGGAAGAAGTCAGCTTAAATTCTCTTCTCCTGTCATATGTTCCTGTACGGAAGAAATCAAACAGCACTTTGTTCTCATTGGACGCACAGATCAGTTTCTGAATCGGAAGCCCCATCTGCTTCGCATAATAAGCCGCCAGGATGTTCCCAAAATTGCCGGTGGGAACGACCACGTTGATCTTCTGTCCTTCCTGAATCTTTCCATCACGGAGCAGTGTCGCATAAGCATAGACATAATATACAACCTGAGGAACCAGACGTCCCACATTAATGGAATTGGCTGATGAGAACTGGAAGCCGGCCGCATCCAGTTCTTTTGCCATCTGTCTGTCATTGAACATTTTCTTCACAGCGGTCTGAGCGTCATCAAAATTACCGGTGATTCCCACCACATACGTGTTGTCTCCCTTCTGGGTCACCATCTGTTTCTCCTGGATGGCACTGACACCATGTTTGGGATAAAAGACTATAATCTTGGTACCCGGGACATCCGCAAAACCAGCCATCGCTGCCTTTCCGGTATCTCCGGATGTGGCAGTGAGAATCACAATCTCATTTTTCACCTGGTTTTTTTTCGCCGCCGTCGTCATCAGATGCGGCAGAATAGACAGGGCCATATCCTTAAAGGCAATCGTAGCGCCGTGGAACAACTCCAGATAATACACACCGTTCACTTCCTTGATCGGCGCAATCTTCTCCGTGTCAAACTTAGCATCATATGCGTTGGCAATACAGGATTTCAACTCTTCCTCCGTGAAATCTGAGAGAAATCTGCTCATCACCTCATAGGCTACCTCCTGGTAACTCATCTGCGCCAGATCAGAAAGCTTTACATCCAGCTTCGGAATCTGGGTAGGAACAAACAGTCCGCCGTCCTCTGACAAACCTTTTAAGATCGCCATCGACGCTGTCACCGGAGCATTCTCACTCCTCGTACTCTTATATAGAACTTCCATAACTTCTTCCTTTCTTCCCATAATCAACTGGGGGAATCTCCCCTTTATCTGCGTTGTTTCCCATGATATCACAAAAAAGCGTTCAAGTCCAATGTACTTTCCAAAAATTAAGAGAGAATTCCGCAAAGCAGAATTCTCTCTAGCTGACTGTCTCCTCATCCGGATAGGTATAAAAGGTGTGAACACCATGTTCGAATAACTCTTTCAGATCCTTCTCAAACCACGCTACATTCTCCTTGGAAGCCTGATCTTTGGCCACGAAGAACAGAGCCCCCTGGGAGTAATCCGTGCCTTCCAGGGCCATCTTCACAGCTTCCCGTGTCTCCGGCGAGATCTCCACAGTCTCAATTCTTCCGTCATAAGTCGGGGAAAACTGATAGCCGCCTTCCGTATCCCAGACTACTTCCGTGACCGTATCCGGGAACTGATCACTCTTCACACGGTTCATGATCACATTCGCCACCATAACTCTTCCTTTGATATCTTCCCCGCCGGCCTCTGCCTCCACAATGTGCAGCAGAGTATCATAATCTTCGTCACTCATCATTGTGGAAGATGCCGCTTTCTCCACAGATTGGCTGTTCAGATTCTCCACGGCACTCTGAGCGCTGGCGCTCATATCCACCTTCTGTACTTCCTGACCGCTGGTACTCATCCGCTGTCCCACAATCACTTCCTCACAGGATGTGCCGATCCGCGCCACGGTCTGCGCCCGGTTCTGGGTCTCCAGCACACCGTTTATGACTCCGGCCAGACCGCTGGGCATCAAGTCCTGCTGAACTGCCACGGCCTGTTCTTCCTTCGCCGCATACACATCACTGTGATTCACCCCGACAAAAATTCTGCATCCGGTGATCACCGCTGCCACGACAACCAGGCAGGTACAAACCACCGCCATGCCATGAGGATACCTTCTCTTCCATCTTCTCAGGAAGCGGTACAGCTCATTCAGCAAAATTCTCATGCATCTCTTTATCAGGCGAATTTTACGTTTTCGCTGAATCTTCCTCCCCTTCATAGTGAAATCCTTTCCTCACATTTAATTTTTCTGTAATATTTTTGAAATATATAAGAAAATTATATTCAATATTTGAGGATTCGTCAAGCGATTTTAACCTTTTTTAGCGGAATCAGCCAATTTTTTATCGACATAATTGTCTAAATTTTGTAAAAATATCTTAAAATTTATCGATTGTTGATTGCTGTGACCAGAGCATCGATGGATGCACGGATAATATCCTGATCCACACCTGCTCCCCAGGCAAGTCCTCCATCCGGTTTGCGGATTCCCACATAGGCGATCGCTCTGGAGCTGGAACTCTGCTCCAACGCATGCTCCTGATAAGTAATCAGGTCGTATTTCAAGCCATAAGCTTTCTTCAAAGCGTTGCTGACTGCATTCAGACGGCCATTTCCCTTCGCCTCGGTCGTAATCTTTCTGCCCTTGAAGGAAGAAGTCACCTGAGTCGTAATGCCTTCTTCGGTCTGCTGGAAATGTACTTCGTTGATACTGAGTGGTTTCACTACGTTCTCGAAGTTCTTCTTGAACAACTCGAAGATTTCTTCCGGCATCAGCTCTTTGTGCACATGATCGGACACTGCCTTCGCCACATATCCCATAGCCTCACGCATCTTAGGCGGCAGATTCAGACCATACTTGGTCTCCAGGATATATCCCACACCGCCCTTTCCGGACTGGCTGTTGATACGGATTACATCGGCATCGTAGTTCCGTCCGATATCTGTTGGGTCGATCGGAAGATAAGGTACTGTCCAGTGATCCGGATCGTGCTCCTCCCGATAGTGCATTCCTTTCGCAATAGCATCCTGATGAGATCCAGAGAATGCAGCAAACACCAGCGCTCCGCTGTAAGGACTTCTCTCATCAATCTTCATTCCTGTGAATTCTTCGTATTTCTCACAAATCTCCGGCATATCAGAGAAATCAAGTCCCGGATCCACACCCTGAGAATACATATTCATGGCCAAAGTCACAATGTCCACATTTCCGGTACGCTCACCATTTCCGAACAACGTTCCCTCAACACGGTCTGCTCCTGCCAGAACACCCAGCTCTGCGTCCGCCACACCGCATCCTCTGTCATTATGAGGATGGAGAGAGACGATCACGTTCTCTCTGTCCTTCAAGTACTTGCACATATACTCAATCTGGCTGGCATAAATATGAGGCATGGAGTGCTGAACCGTCACAGGAAGGTTGATAATAGCCTTCTTCTCAGGAGTCGGTTTCCAGACTTCCAGCACCGCATTGCATACTTCCAGTGCATACTCCGGCTCTGTTCCGGTGAAACTCTCCGGACTGTACTCGAACAGGAAATTTCCTTCTGTCTCATCCGCCAGCTTTTTCAGCAAAATGGCACCATCCACAGCAAGCTGCTTGATCTCCTCCGGAGACTTATGGAACACCTGCTCTCTCTGTGCCAGAGATGTGGAATTATAAAGATGAATGATCGCTCTTGGCGCACCCTTCACCGCATCGAAAGTCTTCTTGATAATATGCTCTCTGGCCTGGGTGAGAACCTGAATTGTCACATCTTCCGGAATCAGATTCTGATCAATCAATGTGCGCAGAAAATTATATTCTGTCTCAGAAGCTGCCGGAAATCCCACCTCGATCTCCTTAAAACCAATTTTCACCAACAGTTTAAAAAACTCTACCTTCTGCTCCAGACTCATGGGAATCACCAGAGCCTGATTTCCATCTCTCAAGTCCACGCTGCACCAAATCGGCGGATGGTCAATATACTCTTTCTTTGTCCATTCCATACATCTTTCCGGCGGTAAAAAATACTGTCTTCTGTATTTGGCTGCATTCATCATTGTTTTTTCCTCCTGCTCTTAAAAATTAGTAAAAAAAATCTTCCGGCTCTTTTCAGCTTATGCTGTAAGAGACGAAAGACAGTCTGTCTGCGCGGTACCACTCTTATTCATGAGTTTCCTCATACACTCAGGGATACGGATTCCTGTGAACCTTATATCCTTCCCTTATAACGGTGGGACCCCGTCTGCGCCTACTCTCCTCTTCGGATTTTGGACAGCCGCTCCGAGGGCAGTTCCACATATCCCTTCCGCTGTTTTCCACCTGCCAACAGCTCTCTGTGCTCCAAGATGATATGTACTAATCCTCATCAACGCATTTTTAATATTTGATGGAAATAAGCTTAACATTTCTTTTATAATTTGTCAATCTTTTTTTCAAAATAAGAAGTTCCAAAAAACCCCCTGTGATTTCACAAAATCACAGGGGGGGTTCTTCTTCTATTCTGTACGCAGTTCTGCGCCGCACTGTCTGTTCAGAGCTTCCAGAATATGATTCATCTTCGCATTGATCTGTTCCGAAGTCATTGTTCCGTCATCATTTCCAATCTTCACACGGAGCATAATGGATTTCTTTCCTTCCGGAATCTGATTTCCTTTGTACTCCTCCATGAATTCCAGTTCTTTTACCTTCGGGCTCACAGTATTCGCAATGCTCTTCCATGTCACGCTTTCATCCACCAGCAGAGACAAGTCTTTTTCTACCAGCGGGAACAGCGGCAGAGCTTTATACTCATTGGTTCTGGATGGAAGCGGAACCAATTTATCCACATTCAGTTCAAAGGCAGCTACATTGGTACGTCTGATCTTGGAATCTGCCATAGTTGCCACAGACAGAAGTCCAATCGCTCCAATGATCTCACCCTTATGGGTAATATTCAGATATGCATTGATATCTGCCCAGGATGGCTTCTCACTGTGCGCAAATCCCAGCTCTTCCATCTGACAGAACTCTGCCATAGCTTCCACAACGCCCTTCATCTCATAGAAGATCTCTTTTGCGTTCTTGCCCACAATACATCCTGTCAGGTACTTTTTGTGAATCGGCAGAGTCTCATCTTCTGTGGATTCATGATACTCGCCTTGCTCCACAACCTGTGCCATCTCAAAGATTCTGAAAGCGTCAAAATATCTCAGGTTCTTTGACACTGCTTCCAGCATTCCCGGTATCAGAGAGCTTCTGAGATTTGCGAAATCAGGAGCTGGCGGAGTCGCCAGTTTGACCGCATTTGTAGTATCAATCTTCGCTGCATTGATGTATTTGATATCGATCCACGGATAGGTATAAATCTCGTTAAATCCGCACCGGAAAGCCAGATACTCTTTCAGTCTTCTCTCCAGCAGCACATAATTCTGTCTCACAGCATGTTCAAATTTGATCGTCAGCGGCTTCGACTCAAAGCTTTGGAAACTGAGCAGACGGGCAATATCACCCATGACATCATCCTTGATGGATACATCACCGGTAGATCTCCACACCGGTGCAACCACATGATAGATATCATCCTTGAATTCCACATCATATCCCAGTGCTTTGAGCACTTTCTCGATGACCTCTCTCGGCAGAACTTTACCAAGTCTCACATCCAGGAAAGCTTTCGGCACGTCAATCACTGCACGCTCTGTTTTGATCGGATACTTATCTCCGTAAGCAACTACTTTGCTCTCCGGGAACAGCTCTTTGAACAGTTTTAAAGACAGAGCAACACCTTGATCTACACGCTCTGTATCAATATTTTTCTCGTATCGGATAGAAGCATCCGTCTTCTCGTCGAATCTCTTTCCAGTCTTTCTGATTGTGCTGGCAGAGAAATTCGCAACCTCAAGAACCACGCCTGTAGTCTCTGGAAGGATAGAATCCTTCTTACCACCTTTGATTCCGGCCAGACCCATGGCATTATCTGCATCGCAGATAACTAAGTCTCCCTCTGTCATAAGAATAGAGTTATTGTCCAAAAGAAGTAATTCTTCATCTTTTTTTGCATTTCTTACAATAATCTGCTCTCCATCTACATGAGTTCTGTCAAATGCATGTTCCGGCTGTCCCACAGCTAGCATAACATAATTCGTAATATCTACAATTGCGCTGATTGGCCGCATTCCACCATTGATAATCGCAGCTTTCATCCATAATGGCGCTTCTTTATCATACAAGTTTTCTATCTCCACGCCGAAGTATCTGCGGCATTTTTCCGGCTCTTGAATCTCGATTTTATATTCCGGCAGATTCGGATCCAGCTCTACTTGCGGAAGCTCCTTAAGCGGTGCGTCATAAATTGCTGACAATTCTCTGGCAATTCCGTAATGGCCCCACAGGTCAGGACGGTTGGTCAGTGATTTATTATCAATCTCAAAAACGGTATCATTCATATATACAACATCTGAGATGTTCTGGCCTGGTGTGCATTCCACGCCCTTCAGATCAACGATTTCTCTCTCGTCCTTAGGTGGGAAAAAGTTCTCCAGATATACCTCGGTGGCGCCGCAGATCATACCATAAGAAGTCTCTCCGCGCATTTTTGTCTTCTTAATCTTAACCGGCTCTCCCTGTCCATGCCATACGACTTCCGCCCCCGGCTTGGACACTACTACATACTCTCCTTCATAGAGGTTTGAACCTCCGCACACGATCTGCACCGGTTCTGCCTCTCCGATATCTGTGATACAGATTTTCAGCATATCTGCATTCGGATGTTCACGGATCTCCAGAATTTTACCTACTACGATATCGTGATATTTTGCGCCTGTATCTTCCACATCCTCAACTTCCACGGTTCTCAGGGTCAAATCATAGGCAATCTGCTTCGGAGTCAAGTCTGCCGGTAAATCCACATACCTTTTTACCCAATTTAATGATACTTTCATTCGATCTGTCCTCCCTATTTAAACTGATTCAAAAATCTCAAATCTGCACTGTGGAATAGCCGGATATCATCAACACCATAGCGCATCATTACAAGTCGTTCCAGTCCGATATTTACATAGAAACCAGTCCACTCATCCGGGTCAAGATTCGCTGCTCTTAATACATTCGGATGAATGACACCGCCCGGCATAATTTCCAGCCAGCCATTGTGTTTGCAGACCTTACATCCCTTGCCTCCGCAGACCAGACATTCCATATCGATCTCATAGCCCGGCTCTGTGAACGGGAAGAATCCTTCACGCATGCGGACATTGACTTCCCTTCCAAACACTTTTTCCAAAATTGTCTGAATCATTACCATTCCGGATGAAAATGAGAAATCATGATCAACAATCAAGGCCTCATACTGGAAGAAGGCTCTCTCATGGCCGGAATCCACACTCTCATTTCGATAAACACGTCCCGGGTACACAAATCGCGCAGGTGCTCCATGCTTCATCAGATAGCGCACAGACGCTCCTGTCAGATGAGGTCTAAGACAAAGTCTCTCATTGGCAGACTTGTCCTGGGTTCCATCGATCCAGTAAGTATCCATCATCTGTCTTGCCGGATGATCCGGGGCAAAATTCAGATTATCAAAAGCGAACTTCTCGCTGCTGATATCGTCTTCACTAAACACTTCAAATCCAAGGGACAAAAAGGCATCATTCAAATCATAGCACATCTGGGTTACCGGATGAAGGGTGCCACGGTTGATGGACGTCCCCGGCAGAGTCAGATCGATCGGCTCATCCAGAACACTCTTCGCCGCGATCAGCTGTTCCTCCTTCTCTTTCAGTTTCTCAAGAAATATATTTTTGATCTCCGTTGCCTGAATACCCACTTCTTTTCTGGATTCCTGCGGCAGACTGCCAAGACTTTTCAAAACCTCTGAGAGTTCACTCTTTTTTCCTGTGAGGCTCTTACGAACAGCTTGCAGCTCTTCCACGCTTTTCGCGCATTCGATTTTTTCTAATCCCTGGCTTTGGATTTTCTCTAATCTCTCTCTCATACTTCTTTTCCTTTCTTTTATGTCTTCCTTGGATAAATCTTTTTATCTCGATTATACCCTCAAAACGAATATTATTCAATATATTCGTTTCTTTATTCATGATCTTCCCGGATACTGAATTTTTATTTTGCAAAAAACTGTTCTCATTCAAGCTTTTTTTCACAAAACAAAAAAAGAAGCTTTCGACGCAGCCTCTTTCCTGGAATGTCACTTTTAAAAATCGGGGACAGCAGGTATGGCGACAGATCTCGCTGTCTCATCCTGGACATTTCGTCACATCCAACATACGTCATCAAATGTTTTTGACATATAACGGGTCTATCATACCATTTTCCTTGATATATTTCAACACCCCCTGGTCTTCTGCCTGCAAATTTTTTGAAAAATGTATTCTTGGATATTTTTTCTTACTGATATATTGTTTACTCAATCAAAAAAGCATTCGTTGCCTTAATATTTTTCAATTCTTCTGCAGTTAATTTCAGTTTTTCATCTAAAAATCTAACATCATTGATTGGAGACTCAGATACAAGGGTTTTAAACGCAATGTTTTCATAATGAACAGTAGTAGACATCAGCATGCCAATTGTATATCCATTTTTCCCAGACATAGTTGGAACACTCAGAGTAATTAAATCAAATGGCGGTCTGCTATTCCTCAACACAAAATTTGTGTGGGTATCCCCATATATCACATCACCTTTGTATAAATATTCACATTCGTAATATTTTTTTATATCTTCTACGAATAAATACATCGTCGCCTTGCACATATGGTTATCACATTCAATCACCGCACTGCAGATATTTCTTTTTTTACTCCTGTAATTATATACATACAGTCGCTTCACTAAATGTTCTTGATATCTTGTAATTTGACCATTTACAGATTCTGTACTTGTTTTAGGAAGAAGTGACGCAATATCAACCTCCATAAAATTGCACCACACAAAGAGAGTTTCGATATCAATAGCTATTTCACCCTTTTCATATTTGGAGACTGTTGCGATACTTTTATTGATTTCCTGGGCTATTTCACCAATTGTCATTTTTCTCATTTTTCTAAAAGCTCTAAGTTTTGCCCCTAATATTTCATAGAATGAATCCGCCAAAATATCACCTTCCCAAAACACTTGATATAATTTTATATTTTAACATATCTCTTTTTCCCTCACAATGTTTAAATACCCATCAAATTAATATCAGACTTTTCTTATAAATAGAAAATTTTATAAAAGACTTTTTCTATTTATCGTATTTCTTTTCTGACTCGAATTCTATAATTTATTTTTTCATTTCACGAAAACATTTCTCCTAAATTTTCTATTCTCAATAAAATATATGAAATTTGATTTTTTCTATCTTTTCATCTATCATTTATAAAAATTTATTTTGTCACGTTAAAGCGTAACCTAATAAAAGTGACAGGAGGTGATAACACGAATATATCGGACAGACAAAATAATTATTATCTTAAAGTTTTGAATATTGTAATAGAAAGGAGATTATCATGCAGACAAAATCAAAACTTCGACAGAATATCTGGCGTCTGATTCTTATTACTATAGCAGGATCCGTTATCTATGGACTTCCATATTTCCGTTCTTACTATTATGACGCTTACCTTGAAGCTTACCATCTTACAAACACTCAAATGGGAATGTTTGGTTCTATGTTCGGAATCCTGGGAATGATTTCCTATTTGTTTGGTGGTGTTGTAGCTGACATGTTTTCTTCCAGAAAATTAATGTCTCTTTCCATGGTATTAACCGGAGTCGGTGGTTTGCTTCACCTGACACATCCAAGTTATGAAATGCTTTTGTTTATTTATCTCCTATGGGGATTAACTTCTTTGTTTGCTTTCTGGCCATCTCTACTTAAATCATTACGTGAAATTGCATCCGATGATGAGCAGAGTAAAGCTTACGGTTTTATGGATGGAGGACGAGGTATTGTCAATGTCATACACCTCGCAATTACCTTAGCAATCTTCAATTATTTTAGCCAGAAAGTAAATAATCTTGTCGGTCTTGATGGCGTAATTATTTTCTATTCAGCTCTTGTCATTATTCTTGGAATTGCACTATTCTTTATCATGAAAGAGCCGGATACTTCCCACAAAACAGCAGAAAAATTTAATTTCAAACAAATTTTAACCGTTTTGAAAATGCCTGCTGTCTGGATTTTATCTCTCATTCTCTGCTGCACTTACACAATGAATATAGCGTTTTATTACTTCACGCCCTACGCAACAGCCACTTTTGGAATCACTGCCACAGCCGCTGCTATGGTTACTATGCTATCGCAATATATCCGTCCTATTGCTGCTTTCGGCGGAGGAATTACAGCAGATAAAATTGGAAGATCAAAATTAATGTATTTTACATTTTCCCTGATGGCAATTGGTACTTTTATTATTGTATTCTTCCATAACATTAGCACACCTGTTTTTATCGTCCTGTGTGCAATTATTTATTTTGGTATGTATGCCGGATACAGCACTGTATTTTCAATGATGAATGAAGGGGGGATTCCGATCAATGTTTCTGGCACTGCAATCGGACTTATCTGTACTTTGGGATATCTTCCTGAAGTATTTGTATCTCCCATTGCTGGCACATTGCTCGATAAAATGGGAACCAATGGTTATAAACCATTTCTCATTGGTGTCGGAGTCATTATGCTAATTGGAATTATGTCTCTGATAATCTGGGACATTTATCTTAAAAAAATAAACAGCCACAACCTTACATAACATTTTATATAAAATATCTTGATGATACATTAGGAGGTGTACTATGTTAATCTTAAGAAATTCCCGTTTAATTCCTGAATTAACCGAAGGTTTTTGTAATAATTATGGTGACATTATAATTGAAAATGGAATTATCCAAGAAATCAAACCAGCAAAGACCGCTTCTGGAAATTCTGTCATAGACATGGATGGAAAAACTGTAATTCCTGGTCTGATTGAAGGACATCTTCATCTAGATTTAAGTGGAATGGATACTTTTGAAGAAAATACATTGACAGACGCATATCGAACTATGCGTGCTCTGCATCTTGCTCAAAACAATCTTTCCAAGGGATATACAACTGTTCGCGACTTGGGAGACCGCAATAATATCGTCCTCGGACTGGCGCAGGCAATCGATGAAGATCTCGTATGCGGCCCTGATATTCTCGCCAGCGGAAGAATTATCTCGCCCACAGAAGCAGGTAATGATTTTTTCGGAGACATGTACTATGAAGCCGATTCACCGGATGAATATACCAAAGCCGTGCGCCGGCAATATCAACTTGGAGCTAAATGGATCAAAATCATGGGCACTGGAGCAGTCATGAATCCTGGGGCAGTTCCAGGACAACCTATCATTTATGAAAAAGAATTAAAAGCTGCCTGTCAGGCCGCCAAATATGTCAATTTACCTGTGGCAGTACACTGCCATGGTACAGAAGGAATTAAAATGTGCATAAGAAATGGTGTCAGAACAGTGGAACACTCCACTATTATGGATGACGAATGTATTCGAATGTATAAAAATTCCACAGATACCTTCATGATGCCCACGTTATCGCCAACTTTTTCTTTTCTTGAAAATGCTGATACTCTTCCGAAACATTACGCAGAAAAGTCAAAACAACTTGTCACTATCTTAAAAGAAGGTATAATTGCAGCAAAAGAAGCAGGGCTTAAAATTGGGTGGGGAACAGATGCCGGCGTCTATAAAGGCAGCCATGGTAATGGTCTCTATGAATTCCGTATCCGTGTTAATCAAATTGGTTTCACTCCTTTGGAAACTTTAATTCAGGCAACAAAAAATAATGCAGAAATATTAAATATCTCGGATACCGTAGGAACAATTGCCGTAGGGAAAAGAGCAAACCTCGTCGCATACCACAATGAACCAGATAAAGACATCGAAGCTCTAAATGACATAGCCCTTGTAATCAAAAAGGGAAAAATTATTCATCTGTGATCTTCTAGTTCTTACAAAATATTATTGTAAACTAGTTACGCAAAAGAAAATTCTCTTTTACAGACATAATCAGTAAATGCAAAATTTTTCTCTTATCATCTGTTGGCAAATCGTAATTTGTATTCCTGCATCCAGTTATCATAACAAATTCTTTATAAAAAAATCCCTTTGGATCCAAGACTATTTTCCTGTATCCAAAGGAATTTTTTAACAGAATAGCCGATCCATTTTCTTAAAATCAAATCGGTTTTCCAATGTCTCTGACAGCCCTGCCTGCTTTTAATCAGAAATGATATTGCAAGAATTGCAGAAATGAAAAACAGCAGAACTGCCATTCCCACCCAGGCTTAGAATTACTATACTACTCTCCCGTCTAAAATGGTAGCAACCTATCGAAACCGTATAAAATATTCGACATTTTCTGACAATTAACAAGAAAAATAGAAAAAAATTCCCGGCATTGCGGCAGTCCGACCACAATACCGGGAACACGATTTCTTCTATATTTTATTTAAAATACGCGACACCGGATTCAAAAATCTTGATATCCTGTTCTCCATATATATTCATGGCAACGCCACGATCACGGCGCTCACTGTGTGCCATCTTGCCCAGAACACGTCCATCCGGACTTGTGATTCCCTCGATTGCATAGTAAGAACCATTGACATTCCATTCCTCATCGTTCACTCTCAGCTCTCCGTCCGGAGTTACATACTGTGTCGCAACCTGCCCGTTCGCCAAAAGTTTTCTGAGCCATTCCTCACTGGCCACAAAACGTCCTTCTCCATGGGATGCAGGGTTGCAGTATACGCCTCCCAGCTGTGCTTGCTGCAGCCACGGTGATTTGTTGGAAACCACTTTCGTGTAAACCATCTTGGAGATGTGACGTCCGATTGTGTTGAAAGTCAAAGTCGGCGAATCTGCAGTCTGACCGACAATCTCACCATAAGGCACCAGTCCCAGTTTGATCAGCGCCTGGAATCCATTACAGATTCCCAGAGCAAGACCATCTCTCTCATTCAAAAGCTTCGTCACTGCCTCTTTTAATTTCTCATTGCGGAAAGCAGTCGCAAAGAACTTCGCAGATCCATCCGGCTCATCTCCAGCCGAGAATCCTCCTGGGAACATAATCATCTGCGCCTGATCAATGGCTTTCTCAAAGATCTCCACAGAATCCCGGATATCCTCCGCCGTCAGATTTTTAAATACTTTCACGTCCACCTCTGCGCCGGCACGCTCAAAGGCACGGGTACTGTCATATTCACAGTTCGTTCCCGGGAATACTGGAATGAAGACTCTTGGTTTTGCCACTTTATTTTTGCATACATATACCTTCTTCGCATGGTACAGCCCGTCTTTGATTTCTCCATTGTCATCTGCGGCTGTGTCCACTGCCTTACGTTCTGCCTGAGGCTGTGCGTTGGAAGTAGTAGCAAATACTTTCTCAAGAGTTCCCTCCCAGGTCTTCAAAGCCTCTTCCAGAGAAATGGTCATATCTCCATGAGAAATCTGCGGCTGATCCAGAACCTCACCGATCACAGTGTAAGTAATCGCCAGCTCACCTACTTTTCCATCCGGCACTTCACAGATAATATCTCCAAATCCAGGCAGGAACAGATCCCGTTTATCCACACTGTGCTCAATCTTCACACCTTTATGATTTCCAAAGGCCATCTTGCTGACTGCCGCCGCAATTCCGTGGCGATCCAGAGCATAGGCAGAAATCACTCTTCCAGCCTGGATATCCTGATGAAGCTTCTCATACTGTTCCATCAAAGCATTATAATCCGGAAGATCGTACTCTGCCTTCGGAGCACGCAGCCATACCAGCTTGCTGCCTGTTTTCTTAAGTTCAGGAGTAATCACATCCTGAAGTTTCGCCACATCCACTGCAAAAGATACCAGTGTCGGAGGTACATCGATATCATTGAAAGTACCTGACATACTGTCTTTACCTCCGATGGACGGAAGCCCAAATCCAATCTGAGCTGCATAAGCACCCAAAAGTGCTGCGAACGGCTGACTCCATCTGGATGGATCTGCTGTCATTCTCCGGAAGTATTCCTGGAATGTGAAACGGATTTTTCTGAAATCTCCGCCGGATGCCACGATTCTCGCCACAGACTCGGTCACCGCATAGACTGCACCATGATAAGGACTCCAGCTGGACAGATAAGGATCAAATCCATAGCTCATCATGGTCACTGTGTTGGTATTTCCTTTCAAAACAGGTACTTTTGCCACCATAGTCTGTGTTTCTGTCAGCTGATACTGTCCGCCGTAAGGCATAAATACGGAAGCCGCTCCGATGGAGCCATCAAACATCTCCACCAGACCTTTCTGGGAACAGGTATTCAAATCTGCCAATGTGGCAAGCCAGGTCTCTCTCTCATTCTCAATCTCGTTTCTCACAAAGAGGCTGTCCTCTTTGTTCGGAATATCTACAGCCACAGAAGTCTCCTGATGCGCGCCGTTGGTATCCAGGAAGGCCCGGGAAATATTTACGATCTCTTTTCCTCTCCATTCCAAAACCAGACGCGGCTCTTTGGTCACGACAGCCACTTCCACAGCTTCCAGATTCTCCTCGTTGGCATATTTCAGAAACTCTTTTACATCCTTCGGGTCTACCACCACTGCCATTCTCTCCTGAGATTCTGAGATGGCAATCTCGGTTCCGTCCAGACCTGCATATTTCTTCGGCACTTTATCCAGATTTACCCGCAGTCCCGGCGCCAGCTCGCCGATGGCAACTGACACACCGCCTGCACCGAAATCATTGCATTTCTTAATCAGGCGGCTGACTTCCTCTCTGCGGAACATGCGCTGAATTTTACGCTCGGTCGGTGCATTACCTTTCTGCACTTCTGCTCCACAGGTCTCGATGGAAGCCTCCGTGTGAACCTTGGAAGATCCCGTTGCACCGCCAATTCCGTCACGCCCGGTACGTCCGCCCAGAAGGATAATCACATCACCTGGATCAGAAGTCTCGCGAATCACGGCACGGCGCGGAGCCGCTCCCATAACTGCTCCGATCTCCATACGTTTTGCCACATAATCCGGGTGATAAATTTCTTTTACATATCCAGTAGCCAGACCGATCTGATTTCCATAGGAACTGTATCCATGAGCAGCTGTGCGCACCAGCTTTTTCTGAGGCAGCTTTCCTTTCATGGTCTCTTTCACGGACACCGTAGGATCAGCCGCACCTGTCACACGCATAGCCTGGTACACATAAGTACGCCCTGAAAGCGGATCACGAATAGCGCCTCCCAGACAGGTAGCCGCGCCTCCGAAAGGCTCAATCTCTGTGGGATGATTGTGTGTCTCATTCTTGAAATTAATCAGCCACTCTTCTTCCACTCCATCCACATCCACAGGAACCACAATACTGCAGGCATTAATCTCCTCGGATTCCTCCTGATCGTTCAATTTACCTTCTGCTTTTAACTTGCGCATAGCCATCAAAGCCAGATCCATCAGGCAGATGAATTTGTCATCTCTTCCCTGATACATCTGCTCATGAGTTTTGCGGTATTCTTCATAGGTCTTCACAATCGGCTCTTTGTAATCGCCCTCGCCGAAAGTGATATCCTTAAGTTCTGTCGAAAAAGTAGTATGACGGCAATGGTCGGACCAATAAGTATCCAGAACTCTGATCTCTGTCACTGACGGATCTCTTTTTTCCTCGTTTTTGAAATAATTCTGAATGTGCAGGAAATCTTTGAAGGTCATAGCCAGGTTCAAAGAATCATAAAGCTTCTTCAGGCTTTCTTCCTCCATATCCTGAAATCCCGTAAAAGTCTTCACATCCTCAGGATCCTCAAACTCCGTCACCAGTGTCTTGGGCTTCTCAAGTCCCGTCTCCCTGGAATCCACCGGGTTGATACAATGGCTTTTAATCGCCGCGAACTCTTCTGCGGTGATATCTCCCTCAATGATATAGGTAGTCGCAGAACGGATAATTGGTTTCTCATCCTCATTGAGGAACTGTACACACTGTACTGCGGAGTCTGCTCTCTGATCAAACTGACCTGGCAAATACTCTACAGAAAAAATATGAGCTCCATCTGAAGCTTCAAATTTCTCCTCATACAGATCGTCCACCGGCGGCTCTGCGAACACAGTCTTGCATGCCTTCTGATAACTCTCCTCTGAAATGTTCTCTACATCGTAACGAATCAGAACTCTGACTTGATTCACAGACTGGATTCCCAGATAACTGCTGATCTCATGTTTCAATTCCTTAGCCTGCACCGCAAAAGCAGGTTTTTTCTCCACATAGACGCGTCTTACGTTACTCATAAGTATCCTCGCTTTCTTTGATCCTGAAATCTTTTTCCCTAACTTTAACTTGATATCTCTATATTCTCATAGTATCATAGGTTATATCATTAGTAAAATTAATATATCTAATATCATTTATTATCCACTCTAATAAGGAGGTTTCTATGGATATCAGCCTGGAATTGTACAAAGTCTTTTATTATGTGGCGGTCACCCTCAGTTTTTCCGAGGCGTCCAGACAGTTATATATTTCCCAGTCCGCAGTCAGTCAATCCATCAAAACTCTGGAGCGAAAACTGGGACATGCACTCTTTATCCGAAGTACCAAGCAGGTACTGCTCACAGCTGAAGGAGAGATGCTTCTCTCCCACGTAGAACCGGCCATCCATCTGATTCAGAAAGGGGAATCCCTCCTTGAGGAGCGCACTTCCCTTCAGGGGCAGCTGCGCATCGGGGCCAGTGACACCATATGCCGGTACTTTCTCATTCCTTATCTCGAGAAGTTTCACCGGGAATATCCGGATGTCCGCATCCGTGTCACAAATCAGACTTCCATCGGATGTGCAGATCTCCTGGAAAACGGTCAGGTGGATCTGATTGTGACCAATGCGCCAAATTCTTATTTGCACCCCCGATACCCCTCTTTCCCGATTTTTCAGTTTCAGGATTGTTTCGTGGCCAGTCCCACGGCATTTCCACTCCAGGAAAAGGTTCTGACCCTCCAGGAACTGACCGGTTATCCCATTTTGATGCTTGGGCGCAGTACCACCAGTGAATACCTGCATAACCTTTTTTCCAGCCATCATCTCAAACTGATTCCCGAAGTGGAGTTAAGCAGTAATGACCTGCTGATGGATCTTGCCAGAATCGGTCTGGGAATCGCCTTTGTGCCGGATTACATGCTGGCGAAGGAGATTTTTTTGTTTTCCCTGCAGATAAAAGAAAAGCTCCCGGCCCGCCAGCTGATGCTGACTTGCCAGGAGCTTCTGCCTCCAGCCGCTCAGAAATTCATGGAATATTTTCACTTGGAATCTTCGGATTCCAAAAAGAACTCATAGACTATGGAGGACAATTCCTGTATTCCCTGAATACCGGTATCTTCATCGGGCAGATTATAACTCATGATACAGAGAATATACGTTGTCTGCGGCGCATAGACAATGGCAATATCATGCTGGCAGGTATCTGTCTCTCCCGTTTTGTTTGCCACCTGGATTTCCTCCGGAATCCCGGCAGGAATCTTCCAGTCTGTCTGTTGCCCAAACAAAAGAGTCTGCATTTTCTCGGAGGCCTCCTCACTGACACATTTTCCCCGATAAATACGTTCCAGTAATTTTCCGCAGTCTTCCACACTGGTCACGTTGCTCTGGCCGTCTCCCATGGGCGCAGATGCCGACGGTGAGAGCGTATGGTGAACACCAGTATCGGAATACCCTTCCTCCTGAAGATATTGGTTCATCACCTGGCAGCCTGTGAGAAAGTCCCCGCCGCCCAACATCGTTACCAGATCATTATAAGCATCATTGTCACTGACCGTGATCATGGCCTCCAACAGTGCATTCAGCTGATCGTCTTCCTGCAGTATTCCCTTCTCTATCTGGTCATAGACCCCAGCCATGACAAAAGTCTTAATCAGACTGGCCGAAGCAGCCGATTCATTCGACAGTGAAAAGCTCTTCCCGCTTTTCAAATCTTTCACATAAATTTCCCAGTTTCCTGCATAACCATGAACAGAGCCTTCCAGCATCTCCTTGAGTCTGCCAAGACTCTTCTTTTGTGTCTTTTCCATTTTCTGCTCTGCCTGCTCCTTCTGCACGGCTTCCTTCCGTTCCTTTTTCCGGTTCAGATTTTCCTGTAAACTTTCATATTCAGGTGCCTTATAAGTTCTATTCCCAATCCTCACCTCGCCGGAATCCAGTCTCTCATAAAGAGAGGAAGCGCCTGCGGGCGCCATATTTTCCAGAAGGCCGGCAGCCTGTACCTTCCAAGGAACGCACAGGCTGGCCGCTGTCAGAAATACGCCGGCCAGTTTTCTATATTTTCCAGTCGTATTCTCCGTTCTCCTTCACTCCGAAAAAATCCCAAAAATTTCAAAGATGCGATCTTCGTACTGCTCGCTTCTCTTTATAGGCATCTCCTTAAATATTCAGGCCTTTGCGTTTCTCCTCAATAAGTTTCTCCAAAATATCTGCTGTCTCTTTCGCGTCAGGATTGATAATCACCTGTCCGCCGGTAAGTTCCTTCATATCCTCTGTGAGTACTTTCGTCACCAGCTTGCTTCCTGTGACAAATGGCGGCAGTCCCAGGTGAAGCGGAAGACCCAGGGCAAGTCCGAAGCATCCATCTGCCAGTGCCTGCTCTTCCAGCCACTGTGCGGCAGATAACACCAGAGGCAGCTGCGGAAGATCCACACCAATTGCCTCGGCCAGCTCCGTAGCCACAATCTCAAGACGTCCGATTGCCAGACAAGGGCCAAAATTCAACACCGGCGGAATGTTCAGTTTTTCACAGACCGCGCGCAGCTTTGGACCTGCCAGCTTCGCAGCTTCCGGCTCCATCAGTCCGCAGTTTTCAATTCCTCCTGAAGAACATCCGGCAGTCAGAACCAGAATATCCCTTGCAATCAGTTCTTTGGTCAGCTCCACACTCAGTACATCATGTCCTCCTGCAGTCAGATTGGAGCATCCCACAACTCCGGCAACTCCTTTGATGTCTCCGGATACAATCAAATCGATCAATGGCTTCCAGTTTCCGCCCAGGAAATCTTTCAAAGATACTTCACTGACACCTGTCAGCGTATGATCATTGCCATGCTCCGGAAACAGATTCATCGGCACATTGCCTCTTCTTGCTTTATATGCCTCAATAATCTCATCGATGATCTCCCAGCTCTGTTCTTCCCTCTTCTCGAACACAAACGGTTTCATCTGCGCATTGGCTTTTTTCGCCACATCATCCAGACAGATCTGCTTAATCATCAGCTCGTCACAGATCGGCTCAATTCCAGGAAGAGTACAGTTAAACTCAGACAGAACTGCGTCAACACCACCTGTCGCAAGCACTGCCTCGCTGGTATAATTGTTTCCGGCATGTCCCTCAAAGATATCTGTGTAATGGGCTCCCCGAAGCTGCAGATCCTGTCCCACGCAGGTACATCCTACCAGTTTAAATCCTTTTGCCCCTGCTGCCTGTGCTTTTGCCACTGCCTCGGGGCTTCTGAGACGTTCCTGCAGGTCCACGAAAATTGTGTGCTGATGTCCTGTAATCATAATATTGATATAAGCCGGATCTACCACACGAAGACCTACCGGTGCCATACGAAGCTCCGGTTCTCCCAGAAGTACATCATTTAACAAATTCGTAAGTGTCAGACCATAAAGTCCTGTGGAAACACCCAATTTCAAACAGTCTGTCAACATATCAACAGGATCTGAATTCAAGTTTGTAGAACATTTCACGACACCATGGAAGACTTCACCCTTGGCGCCTCCCGGAAGAATTCCCAGCTCCTGCCATCTCTGAAAACGTGGAGCATACGCAAGTTTCTCCACCAGTTCCATCTTCTCATACTCCGGTTTATACAGATCATTCAAAACAGCTTTCGCGACTTTCTCTGCCTTCTCATATTTATCTTCTGCGGTGATTCCCAGTTTTTCCGCCAGATGATTCAGGGCCTTCTCCCCTTTGATCTCACCTTTGGACTGGGCTGTCTTCAACACATTCAGCGCAGTATTCTCTACAATATGAATATAACATCCGGAACCGGCAGCCACTGCACGCAAAAAGTTTCTTGCAACAATCACATCTGCTGTGGCACCGCAGATTCCTTTTGGAGCCTTCGGCGTGATACGGCACGGCCCGTTGGAACACAGACGACAGCACACACCCTGAAGACCGAATCCACATTTCGTACTCTGGCTGGCAACTCTGTGATGAGACGTCTCCATCGGAAGTTTTGAAATATATCCCTCCAGCGGTTTGTCAGCACTCTTGCATGTTGAACATCCGTAACATTCGTTCATTTTAAAAAATCCTCCTTGGTAATTAAAATTCTACATTCCCCAGTTGACAAAATTATAACAATACGGATTATTTCAGTCAAGTATTATCTGTCAATCTTTTCCTCCAAAATTCCTGCAACTGGGCCTCAATATGCAAAAGACTGCTTTTTCGATAATCGCTCCACTCCCATGGAAAAAGCTGAAGATTCTCCTGCTGACAAAACCTTTCATCCAAAAGGAGAATCACTCCTTCATCCTCCTGCGTCCGAATCACTCTTCCCGCTGCCTGGAGTACTTTATTCATTCCCGGGAACCGATAAGCATAGTCAAATCCTCTTTCCCCTTGCTGATCATAAAATTCCCGTAAAATTTCTCTTTGTATTCCCACCTGAGGCAGGCCGGTGCCCACAATCACAGCCCCGATCAGCCTCTCCCCCAGCAGGTCGATCCCCTCCGCAAAAATGCCGCCCATTACACAGAATCCAACCAAAGTTTTCTTCTGTTTTTTAAATTTTCCCAGAAATTCTTCCCGTTCCTGTTCTGTCATGGACACTGTCTGGCAGATACTGTCAATATGAGGCATGGAAAATTCCTGCTCATAAACCTGGTAGACATCCCGCAAAAGCTGATGGGAAGGGAAAAAAACCATATAATTTCCCGGATGCACATTCGTCATCCTCGCAATGTATTCCGCAATCTTTCGATATTCCGTGTAGCCTCTTCGGGTATATTTACTGCTCACGTCTGTCCCCACCAAAAGACAGCGTTTTTCTCTGGAAAAAGGAGACTGCGCACAGATTGCATAATCATCTTCGTGAGTGCTGAACAGATGCCGGTAATAGTGCAGCGGAAGCAGTGTCGCTGAAAAGAACACGGCACAGGTTCCCCTCTCCAGACAAGTCTCCAGATTCTTCGCCGGGTTCACACAGAAAAGACGAAACCAGAATTTTCCCTCCTCCTTTTGTGTGTAAATCCGATAATTTTCATCCAGCAGGTCACAAATGTTTAGAAAATCCCGGATCTGAAAATAAAACTCCAGAACTTTTTTTCCCACTTCAGGGTTCGGCGGTTCCTCCAGAAAACTTTCCATCTCTTCCATCAGCCCCATCAGGATCACCGGCAGGCCCCCTACGCTCTCCAATACCTGATACTCCTCGCACTCATGTCTCAGCTCCAGCAGATACCGGTTTATACGTTCCAGATTTCTCTCCAGTTTTTTGCTGTAGGGTTTCAGCAGTTTTTTCATGTTCAATACGTCCTCTTTGCACAGGGATGCACTGTACATCTGTCTTCCCCTATCCACAAGATTATGGGCCTCGTCAATGAGAAAGATATAATTTCCCTGTGTCCCCTCGGCAAAAAAACGTTTCAGGTACACATTGGGATCAAACACATAGTTATAATCGCAGATTACCCCGTCCGTCCAGACTGCGAGATCCAGACATAGCTCAAACGGGCACACCTGCCTCTTCTGTGCCTGTTCCAGAATCTCCTGCCTGGAATAAATATCTTTCTTGATCCATAATTCATAGACCACATCGTTGATCCTGTCAAAATGTCCTTTGGCATAAGGGCATTCCTGAGGGTTGCACTCCATCGTTTCACACAGACACAGCTTTTCTTTCGCCGTGATAGTAATCACTTTAAACTGTAGTCCCTCTTTTCTCAAAATCTGAAAAGCTTCTTCCGCCACAGTTCTTGTGACCGTTTTTGCTGTCAGATAGAAAATTTTCTCTGCCAGTCCCTCCCCCACAGCCCGCACGGAGGGATAAATCGTGGACATGGTTTTTCCAACCCCTGTGGGTGCCTGGACAAACAACTGTTTTTTCTGAGATATAACGTGATAAACGCCCGCGACAATCTCCCGCTGCCCTTTACGATAAGGAAAAGGGAACTCCAAACCCTCCATAGAGTCATTTCTCTCTTTCTTCCACTGCATCTGATAGGAAACCCATTTGTGATACTGATCCAAAAGATTCCGATACCACTCTTCCAGCTCTTTCCTTGTATAGGTACGGCAGAATCTGCGTATCTCCTCCGTTTCCAGATTGCAGTAGGTCATCTGTACCTGCATAATCTTCTCATCCCGATCCCTGGCATACATATAAGCATAGCACTTTGCCTGTGCCTCGTGAACCGTCAAAGGTTCCTCCAGAAATTTCAGATCCCTGTATACCCCTTTGATCTCATCGATGGCCGCCATTCCATCTTTTCTGAAGATACCATCCGCACGTCCTTCCACCAATATTGAGCAATCCTCGTAAAAGCTTTCATATTTTAGGGAGACTTCTGCCTGATACGTGACATCCATCTGCTTTTGAATTTTTCGGTGTATTTTGCTTCCTTTCAGCATGGCTTCCCGATCCTGTGCCGCACTTCTTCGATTGTCCAAATCACCGCTTCTCAGTATAAATTCCACCAGATTTCTCACCGAAATCCGAACACATGGAAGTTCCATCGTTTTTGTCTCCCTCCGCTTTTTTCTCTCTATTATACCATAAAAGGGAGTTCCCAGCTCATCCTTTGGGAACTCCCTTTTATCTTCTTTATGTTTTTCCGAACTTTAAGCCACTGCGTACTTCTGAATACTGTTTATGAACTGGGAATCTTCCCCATAGCATTTCACAGTCAGCACGCGGCTTAGATCCATGCTTAAGATACCGAGAATTGATTTTGCATCAATAATTACTCGATTGTAAGAGATATCAATGTCATAATCGCACTTGCTTGCAGCCCTCACAAAATCCAACACATCTTCTCTTGATAATTTAATCTGACGCTCCATCATAATGAACTCCTCCTTCATTAACCGTTTGCATTGTCCATATATTAGTGGACAAATACGCTGAAACTTGTTCATTAATTTCCTTTGCTTCATTTCAAACGCTATTTTACCCAGATTTTTCCAATTGTCAAGATGTTTCAAACTTTGTTAACATAATTTGTAAATTTCTCCAAAGATTGAAATTTCTTTCGCGTTCTTTAGGAAAATTTACATAATGTTCTTCACAGCAAAAACAGCTGTCCTGTGTACTCTTACACAAGAACAGCTGTTCTGTATTTTGCATACAAAATATAATATTCCGGATTTTGAAGCTTATCAGTCTATTTTCGGGATTACTTCCATCGCTTTCTCTATATATGGATTGTCAATCTCGTGGAAGATTCCATGATCTGCCTTCTGTGCCAGCTCCATATCGATCGGCATCCTGCCCAGAACCGGAACCTGAATTTCCTCAGCAATTTCTTCAATATGACTCTCACCAAAGACTTTGATCTCTTTTCCACAGTCCGGACACTTCACATAGCTGTAGTTTTCAACCAGCCCGAGTACCGGCACATGCATCATCTCGGCCATATTGTAAGCTTTTTTCACAATCATGTGCACCAGATCCTGCGGTGAAGAGACAATCACAACGCCGTCAATCGGAAGTGACTGGAATGCTGTCAGCGGCACATCTCCAGTTCCCGGAGGCATATCCACCAGCAGATAGTCCACCTCTCCCCAGATTACATCTGTCCAGAACTGTTTTACTGTATTTGCCAGAACCGGACCTCTCCAAATTACCGGTGTCTCCTCAGTAGGCAGAAGCAGGTTGATAGACATCACTTTAATACCATTCCCGGCAAGCATCGGGTAAATTCCATTGTCATCTGCTTTTGCAGCACCCTTAATTCCATACATCTTAGGAATGGACGGTCCTGTGATATCTGCGTCCAGGATACCTACTTTGTATCCTTTCGCCGCCAGCTTGTTTGCCAGAGACGCTGTCACAAATGATTTTCCGACGCCTCCTTTTCCGCTGATCACGCCGATCACTTTCTTCACATCTGAGAGTTCATTGACTGCAACCTGAAAACTCTGAGGCTTTTTCGCCTGTGAACATCCGGCACAGTCTTCCTTTGTACATGTTGTACTGTTGCATTCCTTTGCCATAATACCTCGTCTCCTGTTTCTTTATTTTATAAAACGGTCAATCGCTTTTTCCAGTTCTTTCAACGCCTCCTGGTCTCCATGCTCCACAGCATCCACAATACAATGTTCTATATGATCCTGAAGAATAATCTTACCGGTATTGTTGATCGCTGCTTTCACTGCCGAGAGCTGAATCAATACCTCACTGCAGTCCCTTCCGCTCTCCACCATTCTCTTGATAGATTCCAGATGTCCGATTGCCCTGGACAGACGATTTACAACCGCCTTTGTGTGCGCATGGCTGTGGGTATGTCCATGGCCGTGTTCATGGGAATGGGCATGCGTAATCACGGATCCGTCCGGAAGTACATGGGTATGAACTTGCTCTTTGTTCTCATCGCTCATCGATGTTCTCCTCCGTATTTCTCCAGTCGATTTCTTACTTTTATCTTTTCGCTAACCACACCTTTTTATTATAACAATCTCTTATATTTCTGTAAAGGAATATCTCTGTTTTATTTGTGAAGTCGTGATGTCAAAAATAATCGTCCCATCTTTCAATACGGTCTTCTCATAAGAGACATCCTCCCCTTTAAACTTCTCTTTGATAAACTCTTCCGGATCTTCCACTTCAATCTCGTCCACAAAGACATCTCTCATCTGATTATTGGGACATTTATTAAAAATTTCCCATATCACTTCGTACTCTTTCATAATCTATCCTCTTTTCGTCCATTTTTAACCATTATAAAATACTTCTCCAGCTTTGTCAAAAAAAATGAAAATCAAAATCCAATCAATCAAAATCAGACAGAAAAACGCCTCTCTTCGCGTTCTCTGCCTGATTTTGATTTCATTCTGCTTCCGCAGAAAAACTCTCCAATTGTTCTTCTGTATATACTCCCGTATCCGCCAAAATTTTGTAGTTGTCTCTGTCAATCTCCTGAACATCCGACAGCTGAGCCGGAACAATTCTGCTTCCATTGTCATATTTGCCGGAAGTATTCACTTCCACATCCTTGTCATCCCTAATACTCTCCAGAATATCCGTACAGCTATCGTCCAAAAGTTCATATTCTTTCAGGACAGTGATTCCCTGCGTGCCTGTCAAAATCCGCTGTATCGCGCTCTTTGAGGCATCCTGTCCAGTCAGCAGCGGCCATAGTTTATCCGTCGTGTACAGGGAATAATTCTCCTCTTGCAATGCCTCTACCGCTCCATCCAGGATCTGATCCGTCTGCGCACACAAAATATCCAGAGGTTCCTCTGTGTAAGACTGTTCCAGAATCTCGGATGTTTTCGCTTTCGCCGACTGTGCGTCACTGGCATTCAGACACAAATCGGTAAACTGCGTTCTTCCTGATTTACTCTGCAAGGTTCCTTCTTCAAAATATGGCTCAAGAACTGACCGAACACCTTCATAGAAAAACTGGCTGTCCAGGTCGCCGGAGTCTTCCAAAAGAAACTCCATCGTATAGGACTCTCCTGCCTCCTTGGCCCCTTTCAGATTCTTCTGCGCCTCAATGAATTCTCCCACTGCCTTTCCGGCTGCCCGACTGTCAAATCCCACATAATAATCTACCGCGTCTGTATCGCGGACCAGCTGATTGTAGCTGATCACAGGAATATCATTTTCATCATAAAAATCCAGAGCATCCACTAAGGCCCAGGAATCTACAGGAATCAAAATGACTGCTGATACCTGATCTGCCATATCCTTCAGCTGCTTAGCCTGTTCCTTTTCGTCTGCTGCCTGCTGTATCACAACAGAAAAGCCTGCTTCCTCCAGGCTTCCGGTCAGATAGTCAAGATCTCCGGACCAGTACTCACCTGCCTGTTCAGGCGAGGAAATTCCTACTGTAAACTCCGGTGCATCATCCACACTCTCTGACTCTTCTTCCGGCTCCTCCGCGTCCGCACTGGCTGTCTTCGTCTCTTCCTGCGCCGCACTTTGATCTTTGCAGGCAATACAGGATACCGCCGCCACAGCTGCCAATATGACTGCCAATAGTTTCTGTTTCATTGTCTTTCCTCCTGATGTCTGTCATGATTCTTTATATTCCTTCAGAACACTTTTCAGGTGATCACGAAATGCAGCTGAAACTTTCTTTGGTTTCACAAGTTTTACCTGTTTTCCCATGGCCGCCAGCCATCCGTAAAGCTCCAAATCCAGAGTGTGTTCCACAGTCAGTATCACCTGTTCTTCCTCTTTTTCTTTTTCATTCAAAATTCTCCCGAAAAAGTTCTCAACCTGAGGCTGAAACTTTTTCTCGCATAATAATTTGAGCCTTTTCGTCTCCCCGTCTTTTTCATGCTGTGTTTGAAAATTTTCTGCTTTCTTTGGCGGATTGATCTGAGACTCTTCTGCCCCGTCCGTGACCAGATAATATCCCCCCGGTCTTTTTCGGTTATAGCGGATATCCATGCCATAGACACGCAAGGCGTCCATGTCATCGTATATACTTTTGCGCTCAGCCTGAATACCCTTTTGGGCCAGGAAATCTATGATTTCCTGCATGGAAGACATCTCATTTCTCTGGCTCTTTTCTTTTAAAAGTTCCATCAGGTACAAAATCTTTAATTTCTGGTTACAGGATTTTGCCATAGATATCCCTCCTTACATTTTTTTCGTCTCTCATTTTCACGCAAGAAGTACTAGTTTTGCTGAGATCCGTCTTATTTCTTACATCTTACCATGTGTGGCTCTGTGAAACAAGACTGCAAAGTGTGAAATTCCTTGATTTCATCCTTTCGGTAATCCATTCCATCATATTTTTTGCAAAAAGAAAGAGACAGTTAAAAACTGTCCCTTTCTCCTATAATCATTTTATATCTCTCAGTCTACTGGCTCAAACTCTTCTTTGCCAGCGCCGCACAGCGGACAAACCCAATCTTCCGGCAGATCTTCAAATGCAGTTCCTGGCTCGATTCCGTTCTCCGGATCTCCCACTGCTGGATCATACTCGTATCCACATGGCTCGCATACATATTTTTTCATGATGTTATTCTCCTTTCATTTTCACTTATGTGAAGTTATTTTTATTCTGTACTTTTTTTGTTAAATTTATTACAATCCCATCATATCAGCTTTTCCTGTAAATTGCAAGAACTATTTTCAAATTTCTCTATTCTTTCACAAAACGATGGTAAATATAGTCATTTGCCTCTTTTTCTTCCTCATCCGGCAGTGGATCCAGATGAATTTCCTGTCCGTATTTTCGTTCCAAAGCCTTTGTGATTAGATAATCCGTGATCTGCGGATTTTTGGGAAGAAGAGGTCCGTGAAGATAAGTACCGATCACATTTTTATAGATAACCCCTTCGTAACCAGATTCCCCATCATTTCCGGAACCGTACAGGACTTTTCCCAAAGGCCGGTTATCATTGATGTAAGTCCGTCCCCCATGATTCTCAAATCCCACAATCGGCATGGAGAACAAATCACTTTTCAGAACAATATTGTCAATCAACCGGGGACTGCCCTGCTCTGTGTACAAATCCACCAGGTTCAGCCCCTCAATCGTTCCCTGATCCGTCTTATAATATTTTCCGAGAAGCTGGTAGCCGCCGCAGATGGCAATCACCACTCCGTAATCCTCCACGTAAGCCTTAAAATCAGCCTGTATCTTTTTCAGCTCATCGTTCACCAGCATCTGCTCTCTGTCTGACCCGCCTCCGAGAAGCACCAGGTCCAGCTTGGAAAAATCAATGGTATCCCCCAGCTCAAAGGCAATGGTCTCAGATTCAATCCCCCGCCACTGGCAGCGTTTCATCAGGCATTGAATATTTCCACGGTCTCCATAAAGATTCAAAAGATCCGGATATAAATGTCCCACGGTCAGTTTCATTTCTTTTCTTCCTCCATTCTCTTCAGAATCGTATGTGTGGAATACAGTCCGGTATAATTCACAAGCAGATAAAGATTTCCAGTGCCGTTTTGGATCTTATCCTGGATTGCTCTCTCCATATCCGGCTGAGCCACAGAATCAATTCCCACATATTTCAGCCGAAGCCTCATATCATAACAGCGGATTCCTGAAACCGTGATGGAACGGGCATTGGCATTTTCCAGGCGGTCAAAATCCACATCCCACAGCCAGGAGACATCTGTGCCATCCTGGGCATTGTCATTAATCAGAATGATAATATCCTTCGGTTCACGATCTGTCATCACCGCTCCGATATTCTGATTAAATCCGGCAGGGTTTTTGGCAAGATTCAACATCACTTTTGTCCCTTGTATCTGAAACAGCTCATTTCTGCCAAACTGCGGTTTATAATTTCCCAATACTCTGTTAAAGTTCTCCAGGGAAGCCCCTGCCATGTCCGCCGCTCCATAGACAGCCAAAATGTTGTAGACATTATAAAAGCCCCTGTAATTTGCCTTCACATGGAACTCGCCCACATCAAAAGCCAGCCCGTCTGTCAAATCCACATGACTTGCGTTATAGTCCAGTTTTGGACGGGAAAAACCACACTTCGGGCAATGATAAGCCCCCAACTGACTGTAATGATAGAAATCATACTCCATTTTCGCGCCGCAGCGTTTGCAGAAACGTCCTTCCCGGATCTCTTTCGCGTCTTCCTCCAGCACTTTTTCACCGATTCCATACGTCCGGTATGCATTTTCTCCCGTTACCGCCAGATAAGTGGAAAGAGAATCATCTCCATTGACCAACAGCTTCATATCCGGCGCCATCTTCATGGCACGGGCCAGTAAATTCATGGTGATATCAATCTCCCCGTAACGATCCAACTGATCTCTGAACAGATTTGTCAGTATCATATAATCCGGCTGAAAATGCGGAAAGACTCTCACGGTAGACGCCTCGTCGATCTCAATACAGGCATAATCTGCATCCAGACGCCCGTTCATCTTTGCGCCAAGCACAAAAGCAGCCGCAACACCATTCAGCATATTGGAGCCTGTGTGATTACAGATTACTTTCTGCCCGTTGGCCTCCAGAACTGAACACAACAGGTTATTCGTCGTAGTTTTTCCATTGGTTCCGCAGACTGCGAAAATTCCCTTTTTCACTTCGCCGGCCATCTCTTTTAAAATATCCGGATAGATCCGAAGAGCAATCTTACCTGCCCAGGTAACCCCCTGCTTTCCCATTTTTTTACAGGCATACCCGGCAAATTTTGATGCCCAGACAGCTATCAATCTTCGTATTTTCATCTCTATGGTCCTTTTCTGATTATTTTGTCCATTCATGGTCTGCCTAATAGTATACCCTCTTTTCCTGTAAAAGAAAAGAGGGTATCCATTCTATTTCGCCCGCATAGCAGATGACATCATACAATAACCGGCTGCGCCTTGTTCCAGCACCTGACAGCAGTTTTCCGATGTGATCCCGCCAATTCCATAGACAGGAATTGTGACAGCTTCACAGACATTTTTCAAAAAATCCAGTCCTCTGGGCTTTAAATCTTTCTTACAGTCTGTGGCGAATACATGCCCGGCTGTCACATAAGTTGCCCCCAACCTTTGAGCCTGAACTGCTTCCTCCACACTGTGGACAGACGCGCCAATACAGGAGAAGTCTCGCAGGTTCTCTTCCTCCTGCAGTTTCCAAAGGGGCAGATGAATCCTGGTGCAATTCAGTCTTCTGGCCGCCTCTGGATAAAAATGTAAGATACAGGGAATTTGAAATTCCTCACAGATTTTAAGAACCTGTCCGGCTAATTCCAGATATTCGTCTTCCGGGAGATCTTTTTCTCTCAGCACGATTCCTTTCGGTTTTTTCTGTGCCACAAACCGAAGCTGTTCCAGGAAAGGCCTCTGGCACAGATGACGGTTTGTGATCACCAGGACTTTCTCATACGAACACATAATCATTCATCACCGGCTGCATGCCCTGATCCAGAATCATCTGACGGATCACGTCCACATCCCGGTTATCATCAATCTCGAACTGGTCATCTCCTTGCTCTTCCACCTCGGAGGAATGGCTTCCCACGCCAGTGCTCACGCCTGCCGAAATCTTGGTCGCCGCAATTTGAATAACATGATCGCGGAACCTGGCACTCTCACGGCTGGAAATCGTAATTCCCGCAAAAGGCATAAACAGGCGGTAAGCTGTGATGATCTGAAGAAGCTGCGGTTCATGTACATCCTTAGGATTAATCTTATCGTTATTGATGATCGGTCTCAATCTCGGACAGGAAAAAGAAATCTCAGCATACGGATATTTTTTCTGAAGCAGGTATGCATGCATTCCTGTCGCGAAGGCATCTTTCCGGAAATCATCCAACCCCAGAAGGGCAGCGAAAGCAACACCTCTCATGCCGCCTTTCAGAGCTCTCTCCTGGGCATTGAACCGATATGGAAAGACCCTCTTATGACCGGCCAGATGCAGTTTCTCATATTTGTCTGAATTATAGGTCTCCTGGAAAACCGTCACATAGTCTGCACCGCACTGATGCAGATATGCATACTCATCAGAATTCATCGGGTAAACTTCCAATCCCACCAGCCTAAAATACTTCCGCGCGATTTTACATGCCTCTCCAATGTATTTCACATCTGATTTTTTGCGGCTCTCGCCTGTGAGAATCAGGATTTCTTCCAGCCCTGTGGCAGCGATCGTCTGCATCTCCTCGTGAATTTCTTCGAAGCTCAAAATCTTTCTCTTGATTTTATTATGGCAGTTAAATCCGCAGTAAATACAGTAATTCTCACAGTAATTTGCTATATATATAGGTGTGAACATGTAAACGGAATTTCCAAAATGCTTCCGTGTCTCGATCTGTGCAGCCTGGGCCATCTCTTCCAGCAGAGGCAATGCCGCCGGAGAAAGAAAAGCTTTAAAATCTTCCACACTCTTCATATCGTGACTGAGAGCTCTGCGCACATCGGCCTCTGTATATTGATCGTAGTCATACTCATTCATGGCAGTGATCACCCGGTCCATCACATCGGAGTCCAACACTTCCATGCCTTCCATATATTCCATATGATTCGTACGTGGTTTCTCGCTCATCTTCCCATTCCTCCCGTCAGTCTTTCAAAAATCCAGTCAAGGGAGAAGAAGCGCTGGCTCCTTTGTGCAGAACTCTTCCCAGTCCAGCAAGATAAGCCATTCTTCCTGCCTCGATTGCCTTACAAAACGCCTCTGCCATTGCCGGAATATCCCCGGCCGTAGCAATTGCGGTATTGGCCATCACAGCATCCACACCCATCTCCATAGCTTCACAGGCCTGAGAAGGACGTCCGATACCGGCATCCACAATAATCGGCAGGTCAATTTCCTCTACCAGAATCCGGATGAATTCCTTCGTGCAAAGACCTTTGTTGGTGCCGATCGGCGCGCCAAGAGGCATGATGCAGGCAGCTCCCGCATTTACCAGATCTCTCGCCGCATTCAAATCCGGGTACATATAAGGCATTACCACAAATCCTTCTTTTGCCAGAATCTCTGTGGCTTTGATGGTCTCCTGGTTATCCGGGAGCAGATATTTGGAATCCCGGATAACTTCAATTTTTACGAAATCGCCGCATCCGATCTCTCTTGCCAAATGCGCAATCCTGACTGCCTCCTGCGCATTTCTGGCTCCTGAAGTATTGGGAAGCAGTGTAACCCCTTCCGGAATATGTTCCAGAATATTAGCCTCCCCGGCGCTGTTTGCCCGGCGTACAGCCAATGTGACAATCTGCGCTTTCGCATGTTCTACAGCCGCCTGAATCAATTCCATGTTATATTTTCCTGATCCCAGAATGAATCTGGAATCAAACTCATGTCCACCAATCACTAATTTATCGTCTTTTTTCATTTTTATTCGTCCTCTTTCATTGCTTGTATTTTCATCAGACCTTTGTCTCTCCCAGGAGAAGACGTATAATCATATTCGCCTGATGTGCCGCACAGATTGTGACCCTGGGAGCCATCAGACTCTCACCTTCTTCAATTCCGTTCTTTTCATCCCCACAAAGATACAGGCGTTTCATCTTCTGAACCGTCTGGATGGTATTACTGGAATGACATCCAGCCATCCCGGAAGCCGCCACGATCATAACGTCCTTCCTGCCTGCCAGCAAAGTATTAATCAGCATAGCTTTATTTTCTGCCCGGTCAAAAGCTTCACAGACGATCGGATCTTCTTCGAAAATCTCCAGGATATTCTGTTCATCCAGCCTCACGGTATCCGTTTTCAGGCACAGATAAGGATTAATCTCCAGCAAAATCTCCCTCATCGCCTCCGTCTTGTACTGTCCCAGCTGGGAAATCCAATACTCTTGCCGGTTCAGATTGCTTAAATCCACCCGGTCAAAATCAATCAGATGAAGACTTCCCACACCGGCTCTGGCCAGCATCACGGCCACATGGGAACCGAGACCTCCCAATCCCGCCACAGCGACTTTTGAATTTTCCAAAACTCTCTGAGTTCTTTCTCCATGGCGTTTCCTGAGACTTTCCCGGATCTCCTCTCTGGAAGGCTTCCTTTTTTGCCCCGTCATGTTTCAGCCCCCTCCTACAAAACTGACTACTTCCAGCACATCTCCCTCTTTGAGAACCGTCTTTTCATAATCACTTTTTGGAAGAATCTCTCCGTTATACTCCACCGCAATCTTGGTCTCGTCAAAGTCCATCTCCTCTATCAATTCCCGGACATTCATCCCGCTGCGAAGAGGAAATTCTTCTCCATTCACACGAATCATCTTGTCTCACCTCTTTCCCCACTTCTCAGTATTTCTGCTGTCAATGCACATCCTGTCAGATTTCACGTCAAACCATGTTCTCCCTGTTTTCAGGTACACTAAATACCCTTCATCGAAAACACGGTTTTTCCGGGAAAGAAAAAAGGATGCACCCTGACGGATACATCCTACGAAACTTCTTCTATCCTTCCTACGCCGGCATGATCCGTATCAGGTTCATGAGTCGAAGCCGTTCGTCTTCCTCTCAGCCACCGCGTGTGACTCCCCAGATTTCTATCGACATTTCATATTATAATCATCTTTTCTGTATTTGTCAAATAATTGTATGTAAAATTCTGTCATCTTTCTGTCATTCTGCCTCAGTATTCGAACCTGATCACTCTATATAGTGAATCCTGCACTCCTCAAACCGTTCCTCCTGAATCTTATTCTCTGCCGGATATCCCAGAGAAAACATGGAAAATACCTCCACATCCTGCGGCAGTTTCAAAATCTGATGGACTGCATCCATCCGCTCTCTCACCGGAGCAATTCCAAACCAGACACCGCCCAGCCCCTGTGCATCGGTCTCCAGCCAGATATTCTCCTGAGCAATTGCCATGTCAATCTGTGCATAGTCCGGCGCAACCAGTCCGTTTTTTCTGTATACCGGAACGATCACCACAGGGGCATTCGCCGCACATCCGGAATATGGACTCACCTTCGAAAGTTTCAATATCACCTCCTGATCCGTCACCACATAAAACTCCCAGGGCTGTTGGTTACATGCGCTTGGAGCCTGCATACCCGCTCTTAGAATCTGGCGAATCTTCTCCTTCTCCACAGGTTTATTTTCATATTTTCTGATACTTGTTCTGTGAAATATGCTATTCATATTTATCCTCTCCTTTGATACATAATTTAACAGATAATTTTGTATTTTTCCACAGTTATTTCTATTTTAATTTTATTATTTTCTGCATATATGAATTTTTCTACATTTTTTTCAAAATATATATTGACATTTCAGGAGTTATGAGTTATTATAATCACAACAAAAGAAAAGGAGGACGGACCACCAAAAACATAATTTTATTTCCAATAATTTAAAAGAAAAGAGGTATAGTCCAATGGGAAAGTAATCATTCACTCGTAAAACACTATTCAGAAGAATAGTTTTACATAGATATCAATAAAATAAGGAGGTTAGTCCAATGCATGGAATAAGTTAAAAGTCCACTGTACAAAAGCAATGATTCGTACAGTGGATTTTTTTTTGCGCAAATTTCATTGCATTCCACTTTCTGACATTGTATGATAGATAAGTCGATGCCTTTTGGCTTTCCCAAAAGCCAGACAAAACATCTGGATCAGAAAGGATAATAACATATGTTTTTTATCGGAGCTCACCTTTCCTCTGCGAAAGGTTATTTAAATATGGGAAAAGACGCATTGAAAATCGGTGCGAATACCTTTCAGTTTTTCACCCGCAATCCCAGAGGTTTCAAATCAAAACCCCTGAATGAAGAGGATCTGGCAGGACTTAGCCGGCTGATGCAGGAAGAACATTTTTCTCCTGTTGTAGCCCATGCACCCTATACATTGAATCCCTGTTCCACCAGACCCGAAGTCTGTGAACTGGCACTGCAGATTTTCAGGGAAGATCTGAAGATCATGGAGTATCTGCCTGGAAATTATTACAATTTTCATCCGGGCAGCCACTTAAAACAAGGACCAAAAGAAGCAGCCGCCAAAATCGCCGACATGCTCAATCAGGTACTGTCACCCGATCAACATACTATAGTATTACTGGAAACCATGGCTGGAAAGGGAACCGAAGTGGGACGCACCTTTGAGGAACTGGCCATGATATTGGAACAGGTGGAACTCTCTGAGAAAATGGGGGTTTGCTTTGATTCCTGCCATCTGTCCGACGCTGGGTACGATGTGAGAGAACATCTGGATCAGGTTCTCTCAGAATTTGACCAGGTAATAGGCCTGAACCGCTTGAAAGCTTTTCACTTGAACGACAGCCTGAATCCTCTTGGCAGCCACAAAGACCGGCATGCTTTGATCGGAGAAGGATTTCTTGGTCTTTCTGCCCTCACAAATATGATCAACCATCCCCTTCTGGACGGGCTTCCCTTTATTCTGGAAACACCCACAGATATGGAAGGTCACAAAAAAGAGATAGAACTTTTGAAAAAACATTATCACGAATCGGAGGCACATGAAAATGGATCAGACAACCAGTGAACTGTATACTTCCAGACCGGATTGCCAAGGGCGTCTGGAAAAAGAAATTCAATGCTATGACTTTCTGGAGCAGCACAAAATTCCTTTTACCGGAATGGATCACCCGGCAGCTATGACCGTGGATGACTGCCACAATGCAGATAAAATCCTCGGGATTCATATCTGTAAAAATTTGTTTCTCTGCAACCGCCAGAAGACAGCTTTCTACCTGCTTTTGATGCCTGGTAAAAAAACATTCAAGACAAAACAGCTCTCCTCTCAGATACAGACGGCACGGCTCTCGTTCGCTTCCCCGGAATATATGGAAGAACTTCTGAATCTGACTCCCGGATCTGTCACGATCATGGGACTGATGTTCGATCCCATGAAAAAGGTTCAGCTCCTTATCGACCGGGATGTACTGAAAGAAGAATTTTTCGGTTTTCATCCCTGCATCAATACTTCAAGCCTGAAGATTTCCACAAAGGACCTGATGGAAAAACTTGTCCCCGCACTGGGACATGAACCTGTCTTTGTGGACCTCACAGAAGAAGACTAAAAAAGGAAAAGACAAGCTTTCCCTCCATTTTCGGAAAAAAGCTTGTCTTTTTGATAATTGCATTTATGAAGGCCTGACAGCCACCTTGATCACACCGTCCTCTTTCTGTTCAAAGATCCGGTATCCTTCCATGACATTATCAAGCGTCACCTCATGGGTAATCAGTTTTGTGGTATCCAGCTTTCCCTGCGCAATCAGAGAAAGAATCTCATCACAGTCACTGGCATCCACTCCACCCATTTTCAAAGTCAGGTTCTTCCCGTACATTTTCGGCAGAGGCAGAGTCTGATCTTCATCGTAAATGGCTACAATTCCCACAATTCCATTGGGTCTGGCCACTTTCCAGGCAGTCTGGAAAGTATCTGCTCCTCCAGCCACTTCAAGAACTACATCGGCACCTCTTCCCTGAGTCAATTCCGCAACGACCTGAAACAGATCTTCTTTTCGTGGCTGAACAATCACATCCGCCCAGCCTTCTTCTCTCACCAGTGCCAGACGTCTCTCATCCAGATCCACCGCCACAATTGTCTTCGGTTCATACAGCCTGGCACACATCAGAGCACACATACCTGTAGGTCCTGCTCCGAGAACCACCACCGTATCCTCTCTTTTGATTTCCCCAATCTTAGCCGCCCAGTATCCAGTTGCCAAAATATCACCTACAAACAATACTTGACGGTCTGACAGTCCCTTTGGAATTTTATTTAATCCCTGATCGGCCAGAGGCACTCTCACGTACTCCGCCTGGCCGCCATCGATCCGGCAGCCCAGAGCCCAGCCGCCATTTTCATCGGTGCAATTGTTCACATAACCTCTCTCACAGAAAAAACATTTCCCGCAAAAAGTCTCCACATTCACAGTCACCCGGTCTCCCGGCTGAAAGTTCTTCACCTGCTCTCCCACTTCCTGAACCACACCAACCATCTCATGACCCACAACCACTCCCGGCTTTGCCCGGAGTACAGCCCCGTGCTTGATATGGAGATCGCTGGTACAAATGGATGCCAGCGTCACCTTCACGATGGCATCTGTGGGTTCACAAAGCTGTGGAACCGGTCTGTCTCCCAGTATCAGACTTCCTTTTTTCTCATAGATCACTGCTTTCATTTATCTGCCCTCTAATACAATCTCTTCTCAAAATGCTGATAATCCTTGGGGTTACTCCAATCTCCGCCCCAGCTATATCCATATTTGGTGAAAATCTGGTAACAGAGATCCTCATGGGTAATCACATGTTCCGCGCCGCTGGTACGGTCAATGTAAGGATCTGCATTACTGTGAGACCAGCTCACAGGGGTATCTCCATCGTACACCACATAAGGATTTTCCATGGGATTAATGTCGATTGCACATCCATAAGCATGATTGGACAAAGCCCCTCCGCCTGTCTGTTCCCGATAATTAAAAGCGGAAGTATTGTTCACATCTATCGATGCATAATCTGTGCTGTCCCCGTCTCCGGCCCAGTAATTATCCACCAGATACATGGAATTTATTTCATATCCGTTCTGGAATAGTTCCATGAAAATGCTGCAAATCTCATCTGCCAGCTGCGCATTGACAATCATCTCTCCCACCTGAATCTGATGATCATAATTATAGTGAAGCATCTTCAGATAGCGCAGATCCTCCAGTCCAATATCCGGATTGTCTCTGTAGGATTTTCCATTGATCCTCTGATATACCTCATCCGGAATCTCACTTGCCATAAAATACTGAGGCAGATTGTTCATATCCACAGAATCTGCATTCACTTTCTTTCCTGCCGGAATATCCATAACCGTAGCATACGTTTCTGCTGCCTCTTCCTCTATACCCTCTTCCTCCGACTGGGATGACTGTTCCTGTTCATCGGCACTTTCCCCAGAATTTTCCAAAGATTCCTCTCTTTTTTCCGCTTCCTGGCGCAGCTGATCCAGTTCCTCCTGGCTGCTCTGCAGTTTCTGGGCCATATTCTGATAACGAAGTCCCGAATACACCAAAAGGGCCGCCAGGATTAAAACGATCACCGACAGTATCACCACTGCCGCCATATTTGTCTTTCTTGGCTTCATGTCTTACTCCTCTGCAAAGATTCTCATATCTGTAATACAGGTATCATCCCAATCCGTTCCGCGATAAACATCATCTATCGTGATCGTCAGGCTGTCTGCCTCACAGGGACGGCTGAATTCCAGACAAAACTCTGTCCATTCATCCGGGAATTGAACCTGCTGGCTGAATTCGCCCATTGTAATGGTCATCTTGCTGGGTTTATTATTTCCGTAATAGTAGCGATTCGTCTTCCAGTTGCCCAGTTTGAACGTGAGATATTTCACAGAACTTTCCTGGCTGAACTGGGCTTCCACCCATTCACCGATTCCGGATCCCTCTACTCCTTCCTGCCAGTTCGTCTCGATATTTTCATCAAAGATCATAATCGGTGTGTTAATCGCACCGTTGTCCTGCTCAATCACAGAGCTGGAATCCGCAGAAGCCACATGAATCTGTTTATAATCCGCAAGATTCACCTGATTAATGTCCACCAGTCTGGCAGTAATCGGCTCCAGGGTAGGCTCCGGTGTTGCAGTCTGCGTCACTGCCTCTTTGGAATCTCCCTGTTTTTCTCCATCCTGACTGTCTTGGGAATCTCCACTCTTCATAAAAATCACAAAACCCAAAATTGCCACCACTGCTGCCAGAACTGCCAAAATCGCCAGGATGATGCCGGCCGGCGACTTCTCCTGTGCAGGGGGAGCTGCATTTCTCATTTCCCCCATGGGTCTCCTGTCATTCCTTCCCGGACCGTTTCCCATCTGACCTGCACCAGACTGGATACTCTGCGTCCAGCCGACGGTCTGATCATTCTGAGTCGTTCCCGCAGTTCTTGGATCTGTGGTTCTCGACCCGGTAGTTCTCCCTCTCTGTGTCGATCCAGTCATCGACTCCTGATAGCCAGGATAATCCACTGTCCGATCATCTGCATCACCATATAAATCCCGGATCATCTCCTGCATGTTATGATAGCGGTGCTCTGCCCTGACCGATAATCCTTTTTGAATGACATTTGATACATTCTGCGATACCTGGAAGTTTTCCTCTCTCGCCAGCATACTCAACGGTTTCACATTATCTTGGGAGAGACGATCCACTGACTCCTGAGGGACTTTACCTGATATCATCCGGTAAATAGTAGCTGACAGAGCATAAATGTCTGTCCATGGCCCCTGTTTTCCATTCGTCTGGTACTGCTCCACCGGCGCATATCCGTGTTTCAACAGAATTGTCATACTTTTTCCGTCATTATTGGACGCCATCCTCGCTGCACCGAAATCAATCAGAGTTACTTCCTGATTCTGTGTAATCAAAATATTATCCGGGCTGATATCACGATGTATAATTCCCGCATTATGTACTTTGTCCAGAGACTCCATCAACGGTCTCATCAGCCGAAGTACCATCTTCTCATTCAGACGATTGCCGTGCGAGCGGATATAGTCTTTCATATTGATCCCCGGAACGTATTCCATCACCAGATAAGCGGTCTGATTTTCGGAAAATAATCCCATCACCTGAACCACACCTGGAAGCTTCAGAAACTTTGCCAGATTTCTGGCCTCCTGTTCAAAACTTCTCAAGCCCGATTCATAATAATGTACCTCTTTCTCTCCTCCTGTCACAATCACAGACGGGCTTCCTGACTGTGTATTCCTGGTCGCCAGGCCTGAAGGAAAGTATTCTTTGATTGCCACGGGAATTTCCAGTTTCAACCACCATGCCAGATAAGTAATACCAAAACCGCCCTCTCCAATTACCTTTCCGATCAGATATTGATTATCCAGAACGGTTCCGGGCGGAAGTGTTCTGGGATTTCTCTTCTGTTCGTACTTCTCCCTGTCAAATCCACAGTGAGGGCAAGGCACATTCAAACTGTTCACGGTTTTCATACACCCCGGACATCTTTTTTCCCAATCTGCCATCTCTCAATCCTCTTTCTATTGTTTTTATCCAATCCATATTCCAAGCGCAGAATAATTATCCTGGCGCTCCCAAAATCCTCTTCTTCGAACTTTTCGCCTCATTCTGGCCATCCAATCATCCGGATTTCTGGCTTTTGCCAGATCCTTTTCCATCTCTTCTTCCAGAACATACTCCCAAAATCCATCTGTACAGAGAAGGATCTGATCTCCCGGTGTCAGAGGTATCGGTGAAATCTCCTGATACTTGATTGGTCTGTCACGCTCCCCCAATACTCTTAATAGTCTGTTGCGATCCGGATGCTTTCGGATCTCATCCGGCCGGATTTCCCCAGCTTGCACCAGCATCTGCGGTACACTGTGATCAGCAGTACAAAATTGAATCTTCCCCTGACGAAAATAATACAGGCGGCTGTCCCCGATATAAGCCGCTTGCAGCATTCCTTCCTCCACCACAGCACAGACCAACGTCGTCTTCGCGGAACGCATATCATTCCTCTGATCCTGAATCTGAAGCAGTCTCTCATTCCCGCCCAGAAAAACCTCTTGAAAATATTCGGACGCCTCACAGCCCGGCACATACTGTTCAACTGCATAGCGGACTACACATTCCGATGCCAAATCTCCAAGTCCATGTCCGCCCAGCCCATCTGCCAGCGCAAATACACCAAAATTATTCTGGCAGAAAACTCCGAGAAAATCCTCCTGATACTTCCGGCCTCCCTGCTCATGGACACTTGCATAATGTATCATCTGTTTTCTCCTGCATTTTTGATTACAATTATACAACAAAGTGGAAATGCTCTCCACAGGAATTTAAGATTTTCTCAAAAATCCCACTGCCAGTGCAGCCAGTTTCCTGCCAGATCCATCCAGTTCTCGCATTCTTTCTGCATGCCGCCGCCGTTTTTATCCCTGGTCAGAGGCCCTGCCGTTCCCATTCCATGTACTCCAATTCCATACAAATGAAATTCCACTGGCACATGGCACCTGCGCAGCCCCATCACAAACAAAAGGGAATTATCTGCCGGGACAGACCGGTCCGTATCCGTATGCCACAAAAATGTGGGAGGAGTATTCTCACTGATATAATTTTCCAAAGATAATTCTTCTTTTTTCTCTTCATATTCTTCCCCCAGCAGATTGTGAAAGCTTCCTGCGTGAGCACACTCTCCTGCACTGATGACCGGATAGCTGAGGATCAGCCGATTGGGACGAATTTCTTCCTTGTCACAGCCCAATTTCTCAGACAGAAAATCCCGATCCCAGAAGACACCAAGACACCCTGCCAGATGACCTCCCGCTGATGATCCCTGCACCACAATCGCGTCCTCCTTCACATACCATTCTTTCGCATGCTGCCGGATGAGCTGAACAGATTTTGCCAACTGCAGCAAAGCTTCCGGATACCTGGCCGGAGCCACACTGTAGCGCAGAACCGCCGCATGGCATCCCATCGTCATAAATTTCAAAGCCATTCCTTCTGCCTCCCGGTCCGATGTCATCTCATAACCTCCGCCCGGGCACAACAGAACCAGAGGGCGCTGCTTTCCATCATCCAACTCTTTTGAATTATCCCACAGATACGTATATAGCCATCCTGTGAACCTGCTTCCCGGCAACTGTATCTTAATTTTCTCATGTATCATATACAAATCCTCCATTTTTTCTCATATTACAATTTATTATAGACGAAAAACAGCAATTATGGTATACTGACGCAGAAAAAGGTATTTATTATTTTCTGACTGTTTAAAACAAAAGAAAGGTGTGCCCGGTTTTTTAGGAAACGGAAGACTGCCGAAGAAATATTTCCAGTGTGAATACACAGGAATATTTTTTCGGCTTTTTCTTTTTTTGGCCGCACCTGCGAAAGGAGTTTACTATGTATGTAATGATTGATAATTACGATTCCTTTGTCCATAACCTGGCCGTCTATTTCCAGGAACTGGGACAGGAAATTCATCTGATCCGCAATGACCAGGTAGACATCTTGGCTCTCAAAGAGCTGCACCGCGAAGGTCAACTGGACGGCCTGCTTCTGTCTCCAGGTCCCAAAAGTCCCAAAGACTGCGGACAGTGTCTGAATGTTTTGGAAAAAATGGCGGGACTGGTTCCCATCCTGGGAGTCTGCCTGGGACACCAGATTATCGGACACGCCTGGAACGCAAAAATCCAGAAAGGTTCCCGCCCCATGCACGGCAAAGTAACCTTTCTGGAAAACAGCCAGACCGGCCTGTTCCACGGACTTCCCAGACATTTTCTTGTCACCCGGTATCACTCCCTGATCGTCAGCGAAGAGCATTTCCCCGGGCAGCTTCAGATTGACGCCCGCTCCGAAGATGGTGTTATCATGGCGCTCAGTCACAAAACCTTGCCCATCTACGGTGTACAATTCCACCCGGAAGCTGTTCTGACAGAATATGGACACGAATTACTGGCAAATTTTATCAATTTATGCGAAGAATGGAGAATCACTCATGAGAACAACATTCCAAAAACTGCCTTTTTATAAAAAGGCCTCTGATCTGTTTTCCCTTTTCAAAGAGGAGCCCCAGGCAGTGTTTCTGGATTCCTCTCTGGAAAATACTTTGGGGCAGTATTCCATCATCTGCCTGAATCCTTATCTCACGATCTCTGAGGAGAACGGGACATGCTTTTGCAACCAGATTCCCCAACAGGAAAGTTTTGAAGACTGCCTGTCCCGTTATTTAAGAGAACACGAGGAAGATAATCCCACCCATCTGCCTTTGATCGCCGGAGCTGTCGGATACTTGACCTATGATTATGGAAGAAAATTTGAAAACATTCCAAGCCGTCATCCGAAGAATATCCAGATGCCGGACGCTTTCTTTACATTTTATGATAATTTTATCATTGAGGACATAAAAGAAAAAAAATTATGGCTGACTGCCTGTGGAAAAACAGGTGATCCCAGGACTTCCATGTCCAAGATCCTCACCAAAATCCGCAACTGCCCGCCATCCCCCCTTCCCCGCCGGCACGGACAGACTGCCCCTTTTCGCCCGAATTTTGAGAAAGAAGAGTACAAACAGGCCATTGATCGCATGATCTCTTACATTGTTCAGGGAGATATCTACATTGCCAATATGACACAACAGCTCCAGGTGACAAGCAAAGCAGACCCCTATCTGGCATACTCTTATCTTCGGACTCACAATCCCGCTCCTTTTGGTGCTTATCTTAACTACGGAACTTTTCAGATCCTATGTGCTTCCCCGGAGCGTTTTCTCCAGGTCCAGGATGGCATTGTCCAGACACGTCCTATTAAAGGTACACGTAAAAGGGGAACTACTCCCAGAGAAGATGAGGCTTTGCGTCAGGAACTGGAGGGTTCTCAGAAAGACCGAAGTGAACTTCTGATGATTGTAGACTTGGAACGCAATGATCTAAATCACGTCTGCCGGCCCGGCAGTGTCAAAGTAACCGAAAATTTTGCTGTCGAAGCTTACGCCACTGTCTTTCATCTGGTATCTACCATTGAGGGCAAGCTTAAGAAAGAATGTGATCTCACTGACCTGATCCGTGCAGCTTTTCCAGGAGGCTCTATCACCGGCGCGCCCAAAATACGTGCCATGGAGATCATTGATGAACTGGAACACGACCGCAGAGGACTCTACACAGGTTCCATTGGTTATCTGTCTTTGGACGGCTCCTGCGACCTGAACATCGTCATCCGCACTGCCGTACACCAAGACGGAATCTATACTCTCGGTGTCGGCGGAGGAATCACCTGTGAATCCGATCTGGAATTTGAATACGAAGAGACACTGCAGAAAGCCAAAGCTGTTCTGGAAGCGCTCTGGCAAAAGGAAGGAGAACCTTATGACAACACTGACCCCCGATGATGGTTTTTATTTCGGTCTTCTGGTTTTTGAGACTCTCGCCATCGAGCAAAAAACCTTGATCTTTCCCCAAGAACATATGGAACGACTGCACCATTCTCTTAGGCAGCTCCGGATCCGAAATCCTCAGCTTGACACCATTTTGACATTAGAACGCCTGAGAGAAGAAGCTTTCCGCTGTCCCTATCCCCGCGGCGTATTAAAAATCGCTGTCTCTCAGGACAATATTTTATTTTCCCTGCGCGAAAACACGTACACGCAAGATCAGTACCGAAAAGGATTCCACCTGCGGACCAGTACCATACGGCGCAATGAAACTTCACCTTTTACTTATCACAAAACCGGAAATTACGGAGAAAATATTCTGGAAAAACGCCGTGCCCACTCCTGTGGATTCGATGAACCCATCTTTCTGAATTCCAGAGAGCAGATTTGTGAGGGCGCCACCACCAATATTTTCTTTTTAAAAAACGGCAGGCTTTTTACGCCTGCCGCCAAATGCGGACTCCTGAAAGGAATTATCCGCGAATATTTAAATCAACGATATCCCGTCACAGAGTCTGTCATTTACCCTGCTCAGATTCCCGAGTTTGACGAGATCTTCCTGACCAACTCTCTTCTGGGAATTATGCCCGTTGCCTCCTGGGATGGGCATATCTTTCCTTCCCATGAAGAGACCTTTCAACTTCTTATGAATTACCAAAGAGAGATTCTGACTTACACATCAATGGACTGAATCTCTTCTTCCTCCTGCATCAGCCTTAAGAGATTCTCGATTTTATAATCTTTTGGAAAAGAAACCGCCAGTTTTATAAACAGATAATGGTCTTCCGCTCTTGCAATACGCACAGACACAATCTCAATCTTTTTGGAGTGGAAGACCCTCTCCATAAACTGCTCCAGATCCTGTTCACTGCTGACTTTCACAACAATCTCTTCCACTGAGGCAGATTTCGCAAACGGCACATTTCGATGTGAGAGAAGCTGCAGCAAAATAATCATGACTGCTGCTGTGATGCCAATCACATACATACCCGCTCCCACAGCCAGACCCACTCCCACAGTGGCCCAAAGCCCGGCAGCTGTGGTCAATCCTTTTACGTTCTGGTTTCTGGTAAAAATCACACCTGCCCCCAGAAAGCTTACCGCTGTGACTACAGCCGCTCCTACCCTGGATGGATCCAGATTCATGCCTGAATTCAGCACATCCCCAAAGCCATATTTGGAGATCACCATCATTAGCGCAGAGGCCAGTGCCACAATAGAATGAGTACGGATTCCCGCCATCTTCAGCTTGCTGTCCCGCTCATAGCCTATTATCATTCCGCAGAATGCTGCCACCAACAGGCGTAGAAGACAGACTCCCTGCATCATCCAAAACGCTTTCATATTCTCACCTTCTCAGCCCATCAGCTCTTCATCAGCAGTTGAATCAGACGGCTGGTTCCCAGACGATCCGCGCCAAGCGCAAGGAATTTTTCCGCATCCTCCACAGAAGAAATCCCTCCTGCTGCTTTTACTTTCACATTTTCTCCCACATGTTCTCGAAGCAGACGCACGTCCTCAAAAGTGGCTCCTCCCTTCGCAAAGCCGGTAGAAGTCTTGATAAAATCTGCACCTGCCTTTGTCACCACTTGACAAAGTTTTATCTTTTCCTCCTGGGTAAGCAGACAGGTTTCAATAATCACTTTCAGAATCTTCCCCCGGCTGACTTCTCGAAGGCAGCAAATCTCCTCATATACGGATGAATAATCTCCTTCTTTTACCATACCTAGATTGATCACCATATCAATCTCATCTGCACCGTCTGCCAGTGCCTCCCTGGCTTCCTGTACTTTCGTCTGCATCGTAGTATTTCCGTTTGGAAAACCGATCACTGTGCAGATCGGCAGCCGATCTCCCACATACTCCTTCGCCCTTTTCACATAACAGGGAGGTATGCACACGGACGCTGTCTGATACTCCATCCCCTCTTCACAGATCTTCTGAATCTGTTCCCAGGTCGCAGTCTGCTTCAGCAACGTGTGATCCAGCTTTCTTAAAATTTCCTTTTTCTCCATATTTTCTTCTCCGGTAATCTATTTCATTGCCTCCACACGATTCGCAATGCTCTGCCTGAAATTCAACACCTCATGCTGATACTCTTCTTCCATATATTTCGAGGTGACCATGAAGTCTGCCGTAGCTTTATTATTCGCGATGGGAATATCGTACACCTGAGCAATACGCAGCAGAGCCTTCACGTCAGGATCATGCGGCTGAGCCTCCAAAGGGTCTGAGAAGAAAATGACAAAATCAATTCCTCCTTCCACGATCTTCGCCCCAATCTGCTGGTCTCCTCCCAGAGGACCGCTGTTATATCCCTTCACCGGAAGACCGGTTCTCTCACTGATCAGCCTGGCCGTCGTTCCTGTTCCGCACAGAAAATGACGCTGCAGAATCTCCTTGTGTTCCTCACACCACTGAATCATCTCTTCTTTCTTGCCATCATGAGCAATCAAAGCAATTCTTTTTTGCTTTCCAATCGTAAAGGTAATGTATTTATTATCCAGATTCTCTTTCATACAGTTTCCTCCTCTCATTCTGCATCCGTCCGCAAAACAGGACATGCGGAATAAAAATTTCTCCGCTCTGTCGGAAAGATGCAATACAAATCCATAATCATATCAACTACCTATCCCTAGTTATACGAGATTCTTTGGACTTTTTCAAGAGATAGTATGTAAAAATTCTATGAATTATGACCGATATCTCAGGTACAGAAACCATTTTTTCCCAATCTTTATGAATTTTACCCTCTCAAAACAAGGTCTTCCCGCTTCTGTGAGGCAGAGAAGCTGCTTTCGCAGAATCCGGCAAAGATCCGCCTCGGTTAAAAAACGCTTTCGAATATAAGCATAAGAAAAGAAGGCATGATGACGGTTACTGTTTAACACTTCCAAAAGATATGACCGATACTCCTTGGGAAATAATACAGACAGCTCAATCCACCCTTCTTTTCCATGTTCCTTCTCCCTTAGAATCATCTGAATAACTTCGGAAGGCAAAACCTGAAATTCTTCTTTCCTATTTTCTTCCATGACATTCTCCTTAAATCAGAAAACTCCCAGCAGACAGATCTCTTCTTGTCCGCCAGGAGCTTTTCTCATCACAGATTCAGTTGTCCGGTTACTTTTCTCACGGAAAAACGATACATCAAATACTGACATAAGGCCACTGCCAAAATCACAACAAGCAACACCGGTATCATCTGAATTTCGCCTGATGTATATCTTCCGTCATTCATCCCCAACATCAAAACTTCAAAAGCCAGAATTCCCAAACTGCCTACCACCGTGGGAAGCACAAAAACTTTCTGAATCTGCTTTTTCAAAACCCGGCGGATATAGGTATGATTAGCCCCCAGTTTCTCTAGATCTTCAAATACCTGTCTCCCGGCAAGACCTACAGTCTGACTTCTCGCATAAGAAATAATCTCCACCGCTGCCAGACAGATCGCCGCCACATACAGGAATAAAAGCAGATAAACCGCGTAAGTCAACAGACCGTTTTCCTCCTCTAAAAGAACCAAGGTCGGCTTAAACTGCCAGTCACTCTCCTGAACAGGATTGTCCGGATTATAGACAGCTTCCATAGCATACATACTGTCTTCACCGCTGGTTTTCGCCAGGTAAGCATCATAATTGCTTCCTACCTTCATGGAATCAGACATTCTCTGGGCAAAGCTGCGGTACAGTTCCCTGCAAAAGTCTACTGCCAAAGTACCTCTGGAACTGTCAAAGAGTACCTGACGGACTTTCGGATATTCTCCGGTTCCCTGTTCAATACGCTCGTAATCCCTGTCACTGACCACATATCTGGCATTGATATCAAATCCCCAGTCTCCGTTAACCAAAGACTGATAAATCACAGTTCCAGCAAAATTTAACGGGAGAAATGTATCTTCCTGATCCAGATAGACCTTGTCCATATCATCGAACTTATTAAAAATATTTTCATAAGCATCCGGCGACTGAATCATATAATACGTTCCATCCTCCACAGAAATCTTCTCACCGGTCAGCGCTTCGTACTGGCTGGCACCGATGTACTCATACACCGCATGCTGTTCTTCATATTGTTCTATAAGATTTCCATTTTCATCCACAAGGTCACGGTTCACACCGCTTCCCACCGCCTGAACAAACTCGCCTTCCCGGTAATTAGAAATCTCCACACCGAAGTTCTTTGCCAGATCCAGGACATCTTCCTGTGTCAATTCATCTGCGTCTTCTGTGTAATACCAGGAATACAAAGCTTCATTTTTCTCTAGTCCTGTCTGGAAAGAGCTGCTCTGTGTGGGAATGTAAAATGCCGCAAACAATCCACCAGCCAAAAGCAGTGTGATCACCAGCATGTTCCGTACAATGGATCTTCCCTGGAATTTTAACATTCCGTAACTCACCAGATTGCGGTAATATTTCTGGGGATTCTTTCCTCTTCGATGACAGGATATGGAATATACCATGATCTGATACAACCCAACCAAGGTCAGCAAATAAAACAGATTCGTCCAGCCGCCCAGCCAATGATGAAACAAATTGACAACCACCGTAGGAAGAACAAAACCAACCAGAAGGCCAGTTACCGTCAATAGAAGACCGCTTGTCAGATATCTGGGAGAAACCATCTTTTTCACAGATTCCTGCTTTCTCTGTTCATTCAAAATGTCCATGATATTACTGCGTCTCATAAAACGTACAGCCTGCACAAGAATAATCAGGAAAATAACTACAGAAAACAAAACACCCAATCCAATTCCCGGCAAAGTAAATGCAAATTTAGAATCCGTCGCCTCTTTCGCTATCGCCTCAAATATTTTCCCAATGAGAAGCGCAAGAATTCCTCCGGTAAACAATCCCAGTAACGCAATTTTCAGCACTCCTTGCCCCATCTCCCAGATGAGTGCACGGGACAATCTCCCTTTATCTGTTCCCAGCGCCAGAAAAACCCCGACTTCACGGCTCTTATACCGCAGAAACAGTCCCGTTGCATAGACAACAAATATGATGCATCCCACAGCGGCCACACAGAAAATCATGTAAACCTGTTTTCTGGAATCTCCGCCCACCGGCAATGTCTCACTCACCAGAGGACTGCATAACATCATTAAGTAAGAGCCAATCAACATCACCGCAAACCACACACAGAAATAAAACTGACGGTAATGTTCTTTATTTTTCTTTCTTAATTTCCCCCAAACTTTTGTCAGCCTCATAATCTCTCACCGCCATTCATTCTGCCCAATACTTCCAGAAGCTCTTCCATAAATTCTCTGGGCTGTCCCATTCTTGTCAATTCCTGGTAAACCTTCCCATCCTTCATCACAATCACACGGTCACAGTAACTGGCAGAAAAACTGTCATGTGTCACCATAAACGTGGTGGCATTCAATTTCTTCTTCGCTTCCACAAAAGCCTGAATCACAGCTTCACTGGAACGGCTGTCCAGATTTCCTGTAGGCTCATCGGCAAGAATCAGCAGAGGGTCATTCATCAGGGCTCTTGCCACTGCTGTACGCTGTTTCTGTCCGCCGGATATCTCTGCCGGATATTTATTCCGTATAGAAGCGATATCAAACATTTTCAAAAGTCCCTCCGCCTTTTCTTCCATCTTTTTGTAAGGTTCTTCTTTGATCACCTTCGGCAGACAGACATTTTCAAACACTGTCAACCCATCCAAAAGCATAAAGTCCTGAAAGACAAATCCAAGTTTCTGATTTCGAACCTTGGCAATCTGCTTTTCATTTAGCTTGGAAAGTTCCTCTCCTTTTAAGAGGATTTCTCCCCGATCATGAGGAATGAAACAGGAAATACAATTTAGCAGTGTCGTCTTTCCACTTCCGGAAGGCCCCATCACAGCTACAAATTCCCCTTCTTTTACCTGAAAATTCACATCTTTCAAAACCTCGTATGTATTGCCGCCGCTGCGGTAACTTTTATACAAATGATTTACTTTTAACATCTTTTTCTCCTCCTGTCCCTCTTGAACTGTCTTTATTGTATAAAACTTTCCTTCTCTTTCACATAGAACCAATTTGCAAGTTTAGCTATTTTTTTGACAAGTTTGGAATTCAAATTTTTGTATAATTATGATATGATAGTCAAGGAATTTTTTATATTGGAGGCAAAAATGTTAGAACTAATCCTGTGTGACGACGAACCGGTTTTCTGCCGGAACCTCCGGACAATTTTACAGACAGAATTAGATCTGTGCGGCATTTCCTGCCGTATCACCGAATACCACAGTGGCAAGTCCCTGATCCGGGATCTCAGTCCGGAAAAAGATCAGCAGATCTTTTTTCTTGACATTGAGATGGAAGGACTCAATGGAATGGACACTGCAAAAATTATCCGGAGCAAAAACGCTCATGCTGTGATCATTTTTATCACATCTCATCCTGATTTCGTCTTTCAGGGATATGAAGTCAGAGCTCTGAACTATATCCTAAAACCCTATAAAAAAGAAAAAATCCTGAGTCTGCTCCATACCGCATTGAATGAGTTAAATGCGGCTGCCGACACAGGGCTTCTCATAGAACAGCGGTCCGGAAACATCCGCCTGCCCTTCGGGAGCATCCGGTATTTTTTCAGTGAAAAACATTCTGTCTATGTGGTTACCCAATCCGATACCCTGTCTTTTTACGGGAAACTCAGCGATCTGGAAAACACACTGCCAAACTGTTTTGTCCGTATTCACAACCGCTATCTCATCAATCTGCGATATCTGAATGCGATTGAGAAAAGCACTGCGTATCTGGGAGAAGATTCTCTTCCCATCAGCCGCTCCTGCAAGCAGGACCTCTCCGTGGCTTATGCCAAATATATGTTAAATGAAAGGAACTGATCGAAATGTTCACATATGCTATCCAAATTGCAATTTTTTTTCTTATCATCTCTTATTCTGCATTTTTCTATCTCGCTCTACGCCAGATGCTCACATTCCGCAGTTCCATATGGAGCAAAATCCTAAGCTTTCTTATCCTGCTCTCTATATCAAACGCTATCGTTTATCCTGAAGAACTTATCGGCTGTCTGGTCTTTCTCGCCGGCATGTTCTTTTTGGTTTTCGTCTGCTGTACAGGAGATATCATGCCCCGAATTTGTGCTGTCCTGATCTTCTATCCCTTGATGATTGCAATTAACTTTATGACAGAAGACTTAGGATTTCTGATCTGGCTCCACATATTTCATCAAAATCTTCCGGCAGTTCAGGAGTCTCTTCTGGGATTGGCCAGCGGTATGCTCCGGATTCCCTTCTGGTATCTGGTTTACCGTTTTACAAAAAGTCATCTATCACAGATCACAGAAAACTTTACCTCTTACACCTGGATGATTCTCAGTGTTGTCTGCCTGGCCTCTTTCGTCAGCGTTATTACTGTGATCTATGAGAGCGAAATATTAACATCTTATTCCGCTTACCCCGCCTGTTTCGCCTGTATCATCACGAACCCGGGCATCTGCATCTTGGGTTCTTATCTCTCACGTATGATGCATGCGGAAATGGAATTACAGGCTTTTCACTATGAGAAAAACTACTATCAGGAACTGGAGGAAAATCAACAGCAGGTACGAAGATTGCGGCACGATATGAAAAATCACCTCAACGTTCTCTCCTTGATGCTGCAGAATCACGAAGAGCAAAACGCTGAGGAATATTTGTCACAACTTTCCGAAGAATTTAACACAAACCTGCGGCCGTTTTGTCCAGATCCCATTCTCAACGCCGTACTGAATTCCAAATACAGCCTTGCCCGCAAACATCAGATTTCCTGTGAATTTCAGATTGATATCGCTCAAGAAATTCCTCTGAATTCTGTCGCCTTATGCAGCCTGTTTGCCAACAGCCTGGACAATGCTATAGAGGCAAACCAGCAGATTTCAGATGTTTCTCTGAGAAGAATCCTATTAAAAGCAAGACTCGCCAATGGCTTTCTAAGCTACGAGCTGAAAAATACCAAACAAAATGAGATTATTCAAAAAGGCAATCACTTTGTCACCGGAAAACATAATCATCAAAATCATGGAATCGGAATTCCAAATATCAGAAATATGGTAAATCGCTGCGGCGGAACCATGGAAATTTCTTACACTGACACAGAATTCACTTTGACTGCTTTCATTCCCGTCAACAACAAATCTTGAATCTATGCTTATCTGCAAAAAATTCTTTCATATTAAAAGTACTCCCGGACTCTCAGAAAACTCTGAAGAGCCGGGAGCAAAATACTCCCAATCGAGATTAGAATGTAATGACAATACTATAATATACTGATATAATATTGCTATTAAAAATCTAAACTATGGGAGGGGTTCTTATGGATCGTTTCAAAAAAATCTATCAACAAGGGACTATAGATATTATTGAAATTTGGATTGACACCGAAACAGGTGTAAACTATGTATTTCATAGAAATGGAAATGCCGCAGGCTTTACGCCGTTGCTTGATAAAGATGGAAAACCGATAGTAACACCTTAAGCCTTTAGAACGTGTGCTCTCCAGACATATTAAAAGAGCCGGAAATGGATATGATCTTATGTCAAACGAAGAATTATTACTAGCTATATCAAAATTATTAGATGAGAAATTAGATGAAAAGTTAAGTCCAATAGGACAGAATCTCAATCAAATTGATGAACAAATTAAGGACATAGCGTTATTACTTGAAAACATTGTGAAGTCAATCTAAGTCCATAAAAAGGTTGGTAAATCCGGCTATTTGCACCGCTTTACCAGCCTTTTTAGACTTAATGGAAGTTTTTTCGCAAATAAGACGTGTTACCTTTCCTCTCTTTGCAAAAAGAAAAACCTCAAAAACCCACGTTCTACGCGGTTTCCAAGGCTTTCTATAACAGGGGATGAGAGAATCGAACTCCCGCTAAGAGTTTTGGAGACTCCTGTCATACCATTTGACCAATCCCCTTTATTCCTTTACTTTTACTTTATTTCTTTTCTCGTTGACGATCTCTCCGGCAACACTCTATTTATACCATACCAGCATTCCTTTGTCAATCGTCTTCCTTTTTCTCTTCTTTATAAAAGAAAGTGGCTCCACCGCCACTCCCTCTTCTCCGTACCTTCAAAACTGCATACATTCAAATCCTTCTTGGAAATTCGGCTGCCGGTTCT
>ERZ1643246.277-NODE-277-length-67443-cov-6.473408_pt1 | contig 67443 bp, 64 predicted proteins | sample MGYA00579265_ERZ1643246 | MGnify/ENA primary metagenome ERZ1643246 (study PRJEB29033, sample SAMEA4952261) | chicken gut metagenome | biome: Broiler Chicken; feature: Gastrointestinal Tract; material: Caecum | place: Ireland | collected 2018 | study: Broiler... | reverse complement strand
CATCATTAAAACGATCAACATAAACAAAACCATAACGTTTTTTCATTTCACCAGTACCCGCTGATACAACATCAATAGGTCCCCAATAAAGATATCCCATCACTTCTACACCATCAAGGATTGCTTCATGTACATATTTTAAATGATCTTCAACATATTTCATTCTAAAAGCATCATCAATATGTCCATTTTCATCAAGATTTTCATCTAAACCAATACCATTTTCAACAATAAATAATGGCAAATGATAACGATCATATAAAACATTTAATACATAACGAATACCTTGAGGATCAATTGGCCAAGACCAAGGCTTTGGTGAACATCCTTCAAGATATGGATTCTCTTTTCCAGTCAATCCGCCAGTATCCCCATGAACATCACTTTCTTTATCGTAAGTTGAAGAACGATAATAACTAAAAGAGAAAAATTCAACTGTATTTTCTTTCATTAATTGAAGTTCCTGATGATCCATCACTGGTTCAAAATGATGTTCATTCCAGACACGTTTAACATAACCTGGAATCTCACCAAAACAGAAAGTATCTCCAAAATAGAAATTAGACATTCTTACAGTATCAAATGCACCCCATACATTATCAGGATCACAGTTATATGGATAAGTTGCTACTGATGAACATGTTAACATGCATCCTACTTTGGCTTGTGGATCCACTTCATGACAAAGTTTCACTGTCCAGGCATTGGCTACACATAAATGATAATAAGCCTGCCATTTATCTTCAAATGTTGTTGATCCAATTGGATCTTCAGGATTTTCTGGATTTAATGTCAAAACGCCTCCTGCAACTAAAGGATTACGCATCATATTATTCACTTCATTAAAAGTCAACCAATATTTCACTTTCCCTTTATAACGCTCAAAGACAGTTGTCACATAACGCTTACAAAAATCAATCAAACGATGATCACGCCATCCTCCATATTCTGTAATAAGATGTAATGGTGTTTCATAATGACTTAATGTAATAACTGGTTCCATATGCAACTCTAACATCTTATCAATTAAGCGATCATAAAATGCCAAACCTTTTTCATTAGGTTCTTCTTCATCGCCATTAGGGAAAATTCTACCCCAGGCAATAGAAGTTCTAAAACAATTAAATCCCATTCCAGCCATTAACTCTAAATCTTCTTCATAACGATGATAAAAATCAATAGCCTCATGACTTAAATAAACCTTATTAGGATCTAGACACATTTCGTATTTTTGCGTATCTTGATTCCATTTCAACCCAGGATCTTTAGATCCAATACCAACCATGACATCAGTCACATTAGGAGCCTTTCCATCTTCTAGCCATGCTCCTTCACATTGGTTTGCAGCAACTGCTCCTCCCCATAAAAAATTTTTAGGAAAACTCATTTTATATACCTCCTCTATGAAAAATATTTTACACCTTTTTCAATTGACGATAATCATAATTTCATAAAAAGAAAATACCGAAATTAATCGGTATTACATAGAAAGAATTTCTACTCCTGTATCCGTCACTAAAAGTGTATGTTCCCATTGGGCTGATAATGAGCCATCATCTGTATAAGCTGTCCAATCATTAGAGCCAATATGAATAAAGCGCTCTCCTGCATTAATCATCGGTTCAATTGTTATCACCATACCTGGCACAAGCACAGTTGTAGGACAATGTGGATCAAAGTGAAGTACATAAGGATCTTCATGCATAGATAAACCGACACCATGTCCACAAAACTCTCTGACAACACTATATCCATATTGATGTGCATGCGTTTCAATAGCTCTACCAATATCACTAATGGTACTTTTGAATGGTTGAATAGATTCTATCCCCTTATATAAGCATTCACGTGTAACTGCAACCAGCTGTTTAGCTTCATCACTGACATTGCCGATCATGAACATACGTGAGGCATCAGCATAATATCCTTTATAACATGTCGTTGCGTCAACATTAATAATATCTCCATCCTTTAATATCACATCATCACTAGGAATCCCATGACAGACTTCATCATTAACAGATGTACAAATACTTTTAGGATAGCCTTCATAATGAAGATCAGCTGAAGAAGCATCATGACTATTTAAATATTCAACAGTCATATCATCTATCTGCTGAGTTGTCATCCCTGCACAAATATGTTCTTCAATATAATCTAATAACCCATTATTTACAATGGCAGCCTGTCTGATTCCTTCTATTTGCTTATCATTTTTAATCATTGCACGTTTTGGAATAACATATCCCTGTTTTTTTAAATATTGCAGTCTTCCATCAAATTTTTCATGACATTTTTTATATTTTTTATGACTCCCACACCAACATTCATCATTTCCAAATCTTTTCATATCATTTCCTTCTTTCAAGTTAAATATCGCTAACTATAAGTTTAAACCTCTTTTCTCTTATTGTAAATACAATCAAATAAAAAAATAAAAAATCAGAACAAATCTGATTTTTTATGTGTTGTCTTTGTGTGTTAAGAGATTGGTTTTGACAACATGAGATAGTGAGAATTATTCGAAATAAGGTATACCTTTATTTCAACTATTGCATAAACAGAACTGACACTAAGATGACTTACGCAATAGCCACTATCATTCTAACAAAAATAACATATATAAAAATCATTTCGATATGAAATTTATATTAATTTTATGTAAAATATAAATAAAAAAGTCCACAATAACATGCAGACTTTTATTTTCTACTGGTCTCCCCGCACGGGATCGAACCGTGGACCCTCTGATTAAGAGTCAGATGCTCTGCCAGCTGAGCTACGGAGAGATGATTAACGAATATATAATACACTAAACTTTAAGAAAAATCAAGATATTTAAATGGAATATTTACATAATATTTGATATAATGTTAAGCATAAAGGTGGTGATATGATGTATAAACAATCTATTCAAAATATTCAGCTTGCTATTCTTCCATTAGACGGAACTATTTTTAACTTAAATAGATATAGATACAACTATACACATCATTTCTGCGAGAGTCATCATCTTAGCTATTCTCTAGATGATTTTTATCATCATCTTTCTAACATGTATGATATGTACAAAGACTGTCCTATCCAAACAATCATGAGTGAAGGACTTTTTAATGCAAAAATTGAAAGAGAAATGATGCAATATTTGACATATAAAGGTTTAAAACCAAAAGATGGGCTGTTAGAATTGATTGAATATCTACACCAAAAAAATATTCCTATTGCAATTATATCTACTCATCGTCAAAAAGATGCCAAAACATATCTTTCTATGTGTCATCTTGATCAGAAAGTTCATTATATTATTGGTAGTGATATGGTCAGCATGCCTCTTCCTGCCACGGAAATTCTTGAAAATATAACTGAACATTTTCATATCAAACCTGAAAACACTTTAGTCATTTCTTCTTTTGAAGCTCTTAATAAAGCAAGTTGTCAATTACATATGAATGTCATTTTCTGTGAAGATTTAAAACCAGCTGGAACATATGAAAAAGAAACGTCTTATCAGACCTGTCATAATCTTTTTGAAGTTTTAAATGTGCTTTTATTTGATCGTTATAATGAAATGGATATGTATTCTGCTTTGCTTGGAATGCATAAACATATGTCTAAGCAAGAATTAGAACAAGTCAAAGATAAATGGCAAAAGGACTATCCTGATGATTCACAGTTAAATCAAATTGTGAATCAAACCTATGCATATCATTTATCCCATCTTAATGAACCTGTTGTTAAGGATGGGAGCGTCTATATGCAAAAGACACGTCCTAGAAAAACATTTCAATTTGATGATGAAAATGAACAAAAAGATTTCTTTCAGGAATCTACACCTCTAGAAAAAAAAGAAGAAGACACTTCATCTACAAAAAAACAAACTTTTTCTTCATTAAATAAACAGGAAGAAGAGGAACTCACTGCTCTACTTTCACAAATCAATTATAAAAATCATTCTCCTATCGTTCATGAAGAACAAACAGATGAATCTCAAATTGATATCACAGATGATGAAGAAGATAGTGATACATCTTTTTCGTGGTTAAATCTTGTTTTTAATTTTATTTATATTGTTGCAACTTCATTTTTGATTATTTTTGTAGGAATTATTGTTTATATTGCTTTTATTCCTCAATTTGAAAATGATCAGGGGTTCTTCCATATTTTAGCTCTTCTATTTCAAGGATATTATAGTATAATAGAGGCCTGCTTTAAGGTATTCTTTAACAGTTTGCATACTATTATACCTATGATACCATCCTACCAGGATTACCTTATGCATAATCAGATGTTCTCTTTAGATGGTGTTCAACTTTTCAATATTTTTATTTTTCAGATTATTCTTATTAGTTTTATCAAAATCATTATTTATATTTTAAGGAGAGATTCCGATAATGAAGACTATTCTTAATCAAATCCATCGTTTGGATTTACGTGTATCTTTTTTCATGATCAGTTTGTATCACCATCATGTACTTAACCGCATTATGAAGTTCATCAGTTCATGTGGTGATTTTGGTATTATATGGCTTATTATTATTTTATTAACCAATGTAATTCCTGCAGCCCGTTCCATGTCTATTCATATGCTGATGGCATTGATTGTTTCTGCGCTTATTGGACAAATTTCAATCAAATCTCTTATCAAAAGAAAACGTCCATGTCATCTGTATCCCGAAGTTCAATTACTTGTTCCAACTCCAAATGACTCATCATTTCCTTCTAGCCACACAACCTCTTCTTTTGCATGTAGCACTATTCTTTTTCTTTTCTTCCCTACATATGGTCTTTTCGCTTATCTTTTTGCCTTTCTTATTGGTTTATCTAGAATTTATTTATTTGTCCATTTTTTGAGTGATGTTATTTGTGGTATGATTTTAGGAATCAGCATTGGAATTCTTATTTATTTGATATAGGCAACCCTTTGGGTTGTTTTTTTGTATGAAAAAAGGTTTTTGACTTTTCAAAAACCTTTACACTACAATAACACTAAACACATCGAAATGATATTATTCATCATATGCGATAAAATAGGAACATATATATTATTTTGTTTTTCATATAAATAACTTAATGCAAATCCCATCAATCCATAAGAAAAAATTTGTACCCATTCTAAAAGATTGCCTGCAAAAACAGCTGACATAATATGAATAAAACCAAATATAAAGGCTGAAATCAAATGTGCCATCTTTGGATTCCATTCATAAATCCATCCAAAAACAATCCCTCTAAATAACATTTCTTCCACAATAGGTGCCAATATACATGATACAAAAATCATAATCACTGGATACGAAGTTGTGATAGATTCAATTAACTGCTGATTTTCACTTGTCTGATTTCCACCTAATGCCAGTGTCAGCAATCCACCAATAATTTGACAAACATAAATCAATAAAACACCTACAATACAACCATAAAACAAATTGTTTTTGATATTTTTCTTAAAATCTTTAAACTGTTCAATCATACTATCTTTCAATAACCAGCCAGCTAAAACCAATAAGATCAAATCAAAAATAAGATTTAAATAGGCATTTAATTGATTATAATCAAACTGAATATGAAATTGTAAAATAATAAATTTAAACAGAGCACTCAAAATCAATGAACCACAATACATATAAAGTGGTAAAATCACTAAAATAAACATCCATTTCACTTGAGTTGGCACTCTTCTACTAAAATGTTGGTTAAACATGATTTTCATCTCCACCGTATGTCTGATGATGATCATAACGATAATATGCTAATTCTTCAAAGAAAATAGCTTTTGATAATTGATAACGTGGTAAATAAGTATAAACCCCAATAATACCTGTAATAATAGCACTTATTAAAGCTCCTAAAATAGGTAAAAACATCAATAATCGATTTAATCCCATTTGAATAATCATCAATCCAAGAATCCATCCTAAAAATGAAAGATTTAATTTAATATAATCAAAAATATGTCCTTTCATAAAACGATAAGATTCTTTAATAGCCATTAAATTTGTCATTTGATATCTTTCAAGTAAATATGGAACTGCAAACAAATAAGAAGATATCACAAACACAATAACAATCATAAGTATATAAAACAATATAAATGCAGCTAAAAGTGATGGTGATTGACTGAAAATACTCAATAATACTTGTGTATAATTTCCTGATAATGATATTTCATTAGCAAAACTATCTAATTGAATTCCTGATAAAAAAACACCAAAAATCATCATTAAAATAAACATAGCAGCAAAAGTAATAAAAAATAAAACAATGTTATTCAATAAATATGTAGAAAACAATCCTTTAAATCTTTTAAACCCTACAAGAGCATCATCATCAGATAATAATGAAGATTGATTTCTAACCATTTTTAATGAACTGACAACATATCCATGTGAAACAGCAATAAAAGCAAGACTTATTATGATATAAATTATGCGTGATAATATATCATGTCCTGTACTAAATAAAGTTGGAATCAATTCCAACAATACTAATATCATAAGAATACGTATATATTGTTGCTTATCAACACTCAACAGTTGATTGGCTCTTTCTTTAATCTTTCTAATATTCATCTATATCACTCCTTAATTGCAACCATTATATCATATCTCTTATTTAATGTCTAAACTTGTTTTAATGGCCGAATTTACTTTATCCATCAAGGATTCTGACAAGACTCCTAAACGTTCATCTATTCTTTTTTTATCAATTGTTCGTATCTGTTCTAACAAGATGACTGATTTCTTTTCTAAAAATGGTGTTTCAATAATCACATGTGTTGGTAAATCATTTTTTGTCATTCTTGAAGAAATAGGTGCTACAATCACCGTCGTCGAATATTTATTTCCTTTATTGTTTTGTAAGATTAATACGGGTCTATATCCACCTTGCTCACTTCCTATAACTGGCGATAAATCTGCATAATAAATTTCTCCCCTATTCATAATGTCCTCCTATCATACAACTAATATATGAATAGAAAAAGAATTTAGAACAAAAGAAAAAAACATAATGATATATAAAAAGTCCACTATCAGAAGTGAACTCTTTAACTTTATAACATCAATGTTCATGCATTTTATTCATGTAAATCTTTTTTTATACGCGATGTTGAAATTTCAGGTGTTCTAGGCAAATAAACGACTTCAACGCCTTGATCACGTAAATAATCAAACTGTCCTTCCCAATCGTCACCCATTACAAAAACATCAATATGATACTGCTGACAGTCTTCCTTCTTTTGATCCCAGTTTTCTTCAGGTATAACAAGATCAACATATCGCATAGCCTCTAGTAAAGATTTTCTCTCGGCATAACTAAAATAACACTCTTTATGCTTTTGTAATTTAACAAATTCATCTGTTGATAAAGCAACAATAAGGTAATCACCTAAAGCTTTTGCACGTCTTAATAAATTGATATGTCCATAGTGCAAAAGATCAAATGTTCCATATGTAATGACTCTTTTCATTTTTACACCCCTTTGATTTTTCATTTCTCTATTTTCATGAACAAGTTCTAATATTGAAAAAGGAATTTCAGATTTACTTTTTCTCTGGAATAATCTTTGAACCGATAATTGTGGTTCCAAGCCAAATTTCACAACATCATATACCGCTCTAATGATAGGCAATTCAACATGATAACGAGCACTTAAAAGATCTGCAGCATCTAACGCATTCATTCCTTCAACAACCATTCCTACTTTTTTAATGGCTTCATTCACTTCATATCCTTGGCCAATATACGTTCCACATTGATTATTACGACTATTTTGACTTGTACATGTGACAACTAAATCACCTAACCCTGCCAGTCCATAGAAAGTATGAATAGAACATCCCATAGCAATTCCTAAACGTGATATTTCATGAATTCCTCTTGTCACTAAAGCTGCAATCGCATTATCTCCATAACCTAAACCATGAGAAATACCAGCTGCTAAAGCGATAATATTTTTCATAGAACCACAAACTTCTACACCTTTAATATCTTTATTTGTATAAACACGCATAAAAGAACTTGTAAATATATCCTGAACCTTTTGGGCAATCAATTCATCTACTGAAGCTGATACAATGGTAGATGGTAAACCTATTGAAACTTCTTCTGCATGAGTGGGTCCAGATAAAGCAACAATATGACCATATTCAAAATCCATCTGATCTTGAATTTCAGAATAAATGATTTCTGACATTGTCATTAATGTTTGAGCTTCCATTCCTTTTGCGACATCAACAATAATATGTTCAGGTTTTAAGTAGGGAATTATTTTTCTCGTTGTTTCTCTTACAAAAATAGATGGAACAGCCATAACAATAACTTCTACATCATCTAAAGTATCCGATAAATCACAGGACAATTGTATAGATGAAGAAATGATTGCATCTTTTAATTTAGGATGTTTATGATTTTTTTGAATATATTCAATTTCTTCAGGAATCGCTGACCATGCTTTCACACAATGTTTTTCACTTAACATGTTTGCAAGCGCTATTCCCCATGTTCCAGTTCCAATAATTGCTATTTTACTCATTGATATCATTCTCCATTTCACATAATTTTTCCACCAGTTCTACAACACGTAATGTACTATGACCATCCTGAATTTCAAAAAACTGATTCTTCATTTTTTGAAGCAGATCTTCATCAACATGATAAGTTTGTAATGACTGTACAACGTCTTCTTCACAATAACAAACTGGATAACCTAAATCCCTCACATCTACAAATACCCCTAAATCTTGACAATACTGCTCATAATCAGGAATATAGAAAAGCATCGGTTTCTTTAAAATCATAAAATCAAAAACAATAGATGAATAATCCGAAATCAAATAATCACTTATACAAAATAATTCATGTGTATCTTCATGATTCATATTCAAAATACGATTATCTTTTTGTAAATGATAATTTCCCATTAAAGGATGAAATTTATATATCAACACAAAATCATCGCTTAACTGATTCATCACTTTTTGAGCATCAAAATGAATCGCTGAAAATCCTTTATATATATTCCCTCTAAAAGTCGGTGCATACAAAATAATCTTCTTATTTTTCAGCATTGGATATTTTTGATAAAGTTTTTCTTTCGTTTCATCAATCCATTGTTGATGAAATAATTCATCAGTTCTTGGCATTCCCACAGGCAAGACTTGTTCTTGTTGAACACTAAATGCTTGACTATATGCTTCCTTCCAATAAGATGAAGTTGCTAAAACATAGTCATAATTAGAAATAGGATACTGACGTTCAATCACATTACCAAATTTCTTTATAGCCCCACAAGCATGCCATACCTGAATCACTTGTACCCCGCTTCTTTTAAAATGTGAAACCACATAGTTATTATCATGTAAAAAAATAATTTTTGATGTATATACATAATACAATTGTTTCATACAATTAATAAAATATAAAAACTGTCCCCATAAATTCTTCTTGTAATGAATGAGACATAAACGCACATCATATTTTTCTAGTGGCAATTGTTGATAAATCTTTAAAAAATCAGATGTCAAATGATCATCTTCTAAAGATATAAAAGTGATTCTATTATTGTGAATCTTAAAAAATGAAATAAAAAAAACTTCAATTTTTAATACTATATTTAAAATAATCTTCTGTAATCCCATATTCAATCTCCTATGACTTCAAATCTATTTTATCATCTTTTTATTCATTAAAAAAGAGTCTATCATAAAATAGATTGATTTCATTCTTTCTTACTACTTATTATCCACATAAATAAAATCATTTATGAAAATTACCAATTATCTTCTTTATTTCATTTTTATAAAAATTTCAACATATTCGATATGATGTTTATTCAAAATAAGAAAAGGTTAAGGAAAATAGGACCTTAACCCTTTTACGTTGTAATATCATACTATCTTCTTTGAATTATATCATGATATTTATGTTTTTAATCATTACATAACTTATAGTTTTTGAGGATATACTCCCTTTTCTACTAATAACTGAATATTTTCTTTTACATAATCTTTATCTTCTTTATATGTCACTCCAAACCATTCATCATGTGATTTTAATGCTGTGACTTCTGCTTCATTGTTATGTAACATATCTCCTATAATTGTTGGTAACAAGTATTCTGCTTTCATGTTATTGGATGGTGTTTCTTTTAAGAAGTCATTGAATCCCTGTTCTAGCATTTCTATGAACTCTGGATATAATCCCCACATATTCATAGATACTGCTGAATTGAGATCTATCTCTTTTCCTTCTACAACAGCTTTTCCATTAATTTTTTCTATATTATGTGTTTCCACAATATCTATCAGCTTATCATTTGCAATCTGGCAGATTCCTCTTGTCACTCCCCCATTATCACTGAGTGTATTCTTTAAGATAAAACCTACCATGCATATTGGCATTGGATTCTTTGGATGTTCTTGTGTTAGATATTGATATGCTTCTTTATAAGCTTCCTTTCCATAATAATCATCTGCATTGATCACTAAAAATGGTTCATTGACTAAACCTTGACATGCTAAAATAGCCTGTCCTGTACCCCAAGGTTTTGTACGTCCTACAAACTTATCCTTATATTCTTCAGGAATGTTATCGACTTCCTGGAAAGCATATTCAACATGAACTTTCTTTTTCATTCTCTGTCCTATGATTTCATCAAAGTCTTTTTCCAAATCTTTTCTAATAACAAAGACAACCTTATTAAAACCAGCTTCCAAGGCATCATGGATAGAATAATCCATAATGATTTCACCACTAGGTCCTACTGGTTCTAATTGCTTGATTCCTCCACCAAATCGACTTCCTATTCCTGCTGCCATAACGACAAGCGTTACATTATTCATTGTATTCAACTCCTTAATTGATTTCTACTATAATAATAAAATGATTATATCTTACTTTACTTAGATTTTTCATCTATTAAAGAATAAAACTGCTCTATTGCCTCTTGATTATATTGTTGATAATCAACATCTATGATCTCTACTTTTCTATGATATAAATCAAGCATTCCTTGATAAATACCATCCGTATTATTTGGATAGATGCATCCTTTATATTTTTTCATAAAACCTCTTGCCCCTACAATATCAGTTGATATTATTGGAATATTCAAAATATTAGCTTCAGCTAATACCAAACCAAATCCTTCATAAAATGAAGATAAAACAAAACCGTCACACTGTTTTACTAATGGTAAAGGATTTGATAAATTCTTAACCAGAAAAACACATTCATTCAGTCCATATTTATTAATTTTCTTCATAAGCGAAGAATATAATTTTCCATAACCTCCAATAATTAATAATTGAGTATCTGGAAATTGTTGATGGACTTGTTTAAATGCTTCCAACAATCTAAAATGACCTTTTTCTTTAGAAAAACGCCCAACATTTACAAAAGTGAAACAAGAATTATTCATCTTTTGGATAAACAATTGTTTATCAACACTTATTTCAGAGTGATCATCAAAGGTCATTTCTTGCTTACCTTTATTTTCTATTGTCTTATAATCAATAATATTTTCACATACAACAATATTATCTGATTTATGGCTAATTGCTATAGTGGAATCCTTAATGCCTTCACTCACAACAGCAACATTATCATAATGTTGATAGGCATATTCCAATGTCCATGGATGCTGATTATTTTTGTTTTTCATTTCTTGAATCATATCACTATGTACAAAGATTGTTTTTTTGCATTGAAATTGGCAAAAAAGCCAAATATTCAAAAAAACATATCCACGAAAATTAATAACATGATCAACATGCATGCCATTATACAAACGTTGCTTCTCATATTGAAGAATATGATTCATGATTTTATTGGACTTATAACGAGGTATCAATCTAAAATAATATAACCCTAAATATATAAACTGTAAAAAAGATACAACCATTTTGCCAGAATGAGGATAATAAGAAACATAATTTGGCAAAGCATGAATAAAACTTTCACCTTCTTTAGCATTATGTGCTGTCATAGAAATAATAATATTATATTTCTCACTATCCATATAATTTAATAAGTTAATTAATGAAGTTGTAATTCCATTATTAACCATACGTCCCGCAAAAATAAGAACATTTTTCTTTCCATTTTTTTGAGGTTTGACTTCAGCAATAGAATTATTTTGAAACAAAACATGCTGACATAATTGCCTTGTTGTCATATAAGATTCAAGATGACAATATGTTTTCATAAAGGATTCATTTGAATAATAATCTGAATTATTGATTTCATTTATTAATTGTTTAACATTGTATGTTTTTACAAAAGGTAATTCTTGTAAATCGAGGTAAAGTCCTCTTTCATGAACATATTCTTTTTCATCAGGAACATATAAAATAATTTTTCTTTTTGTATTAGCAAAATCAAAAAATACACTTGAATAATCTGTTATTAAACAATCAGCAACATTTAAAAAATCATATGTTTCAAACTGCTTTGGAAACATTTTTATATGTTGATATTGTGAAAAATCAATATAGGATGTCATAAAAGGATGAAGATTTACATACATGACTTGATAATCATTCAAATTCTTATCTATACTCTTTAATAAATCTTCCATAAAATCAATTTCATTATGAACTTGTCCTACTATTCCCCTCCATGTAGGCATATATGCAATAATTTGTTTATTACCAAACTCTAACTGCTCTCTTATTTTATTTCTACGATCATTATCAAAAAAAACAGAATTTCTAGGATATCCACATTTTAAAAATTTTCCATCATATATTTCATTCAACATATAACTTTCTGTTAATTTTTGTTGAGTATAATCATTAGGTGCAAGTATGTAATCAGCAGTTAAAAAATTTTTTTGAATATTTCCAATCTTAAACCTATCATTTTTTACATCTTTTCCTAAAGTTTTTAATGGTGTACCATGCCATGTATTTACATATATTTGTTCAGGCTTTTTAATAAAAAAAGTTAAAAATGATGTATCATTGAAAATATATTTTGCTGCAGATAATTTGATATAATATTGTTTACTTCCTAACTCAACTAACTGAATCTTTTTTAAACCATAATTGTTTAGCAAGTTTACAAAGTCTTCTTTTCTTTCTTTTGAATAAGAAAGATATATTTCATAATTATCATATAATGAAGAATTTAACTCTTTAGCAATATAGAAAATATTTCCATTTAAATTCTTTCCTTGTTGAGATTCTAAAAATATATAATTGTCTTTAACACAAGACTTCTTCCAATACTTCACATAAGACTGTCTATGCCATAAATAAATCAACTTATTTATTATTTTCATATTCTTTCACCTTTTCATCATGAGATAATAATAATTCAAACTCTTTAATAGCTTCTTGATTGTATTCCTCAAAATTAATATCCATAACCGAAACTTTTCCATCCAACATAAGTTGCATACCATCAATAATCCCTTGTTTAGAATTATCTACTAACAAACCTTTATATTTTTCCATAAATCCTCTAGGACCAGGTATATTTGTAGAAAAAACAGGAAGTCCTAAAATATTGGCTTCTGCCAAAACCAAACCAAAACCCTCATAAAAAGAAGATAAGACAAAATAATCACATTTTTTTAGAATAGCATATGGATTAGATACAGATTTTATAATAATGATATTTTCTCTACTTGTTAATGTATCAGCAAAATCAATTGTTTGTTGAAACATTTCTCCATGACCACCAATAATTATTAAATATATATTCTTCTTCTCTTTATAAAGTTCATCAAAACTTTCTATTAATCTTTGATGTCCTTTTTCAGATGAAAAACGTCCTACGGTAACAAATTTTTTATCATCTGTATTCAATATTTGGTTTAACTTTTCCAAAGAAATATTGGATTGGGTATCTTGATCAAAGCTTATTTCTTTATAAGAAAAATCTAATATCTTTTTATAATCTATAATATTTTTAGCAACATAAATACGATTATTATCATGACAAAAAGTGAGTGTTGGTTCACGCATATCTTCTGTCACTATAGCAACTTTATCATAATGATTATAAGCATATTTTAAAACTTGGGGATGTTGATTTCGACGCTCTTTGATTTCACTAATCATATTACTGTGTACATAGATAATACGTTTTGTATTAAATCTTGCAAACATTAATTCATATTTAAAATCATATCCATTATACTGAATAACATGTGAAAAAGGAATGTTTCCAAAACATCTTTTTATTTCATTTTTAAATATATAATCAAAGAGGGGTAAATCAAATTGTTTAAAAGATTTTATTCTTCTTGACATAAGCAAAAAACATTTTTGAAATAATGAAGCATTCATCATTCCAAGCATTGAAATATATCGTACATTATCAGGTAAATTTAGCAAAGTCTCTTTATAATTTTTCACACTTGATGAATTAAATGTAATATAATAATTATATTTTTGTGTATCAACATTTTTTAAAAGATTAAACAAAGCAGTTGTAATACCATTCTTTGCTAAATTCCCAGCATAAATGAGAATATTTTGTTTTTGATTATTATAAACTGGTACCACATTAATTTTACCATTTTTATAAAAAATATATTTTAAAAGAGATGATGTTGCCATGGCATTATCATAAGGACAATACATTTTTAAGAATTCTTCATCATTATATTCTTTTGAAGAATTGATTTCTTTTATTAAATTCTCAACATTATTAACAATTGGAAATGGTAAAGATTCTAAATCTATATATAACCCTCTATCTCTTTGATATTCTTCCAAATCATAAGTAAATAGAATTATTTTATTTCTAGTATTTGCATAATCAAAGAATACACTAGAATAATCAGTTATTAATTGATCACTGAGATTCAAAACATCATATGTTTCATATTCATTAGGAAATGGCATAATATGAATAAACTCATCATAATTAATCACATCATTTATAAACGGATGTAAATTGACCATCAAAATTTGATGTTCGTTTAATCTTTGATCAATTTTTCTTAAAATATTTTTTAAAGTTGATATTTCATCTTGAATATGTCCAACAACACCACGCCAAGTCGGCATATAAGCAATAATTTCTTTTTGATTTAAATGATATTTATCTATAATTTCTTGTTTTTTTGATTGAAAAAAAACATCATTTCTTGGATACCCATGCAATATACATTTTGCATCACAAATATTTTCTAACATATAATCTTCTATCATGTGATTCATCATATATTCATTAGGATATAATAAATAGTCTGCAACAAAAAAGTTCTTCTGTATGTTTCCAATAGCATGAAATCCACTATGATCTTTTTTACCTAAATTTTTTAGAGGTGTGCCATGCCATACATTCAATAAAATTTGACCTTCTTTTTTAATAAAATTAGGAATAAAGCTTGTATCAGTAATCAAATACTGAGCAGAAGATAAAATTTTAAAATATTTCACACTTTCAACAATTACTAATTCAGGGTTTAGAGAATATTGTTTTAATAATAAAGTATATTTATTTACAGACTTTTCATCTACTGATAAAAAAACTTTATAACTTTCATATTCTTTATTATTCATCAGCTCTTTTAATATATAAAAAATATTTCCATTTAAGTTCTTTCCTTTTTGTGATTCCAGTAAAATAGTTTTCTCTTTTATTGGTGTCTTTTCATATATAGATAAATATCTTGTTTTATTATAATATTTCATATATTTATTCAACGATAAAACCTCCAAATCTATATATTATTTTAACATTTTGCTTTAAAAGAGCAAGATAAATATTTTATGACATACAGTTTCATTTTAAATAAGATAAGAAAACCCAATCAATATGATTGGGTAACGAGCTAAACTTTAGCTTTATTTATAAACAAATACACTTTTCATATAATTGTGTTATATGATGAACATATTTAATCACATGGTTCATAAAATCAGACTGACTGTTTTAACAATTTTTTCTTTACATCTGATACATATTTTAATTGACTTTCAAAATCTTGTTTATTCTTTTGAGTCATTGTTTGTAAAATAAGTCCTGAGAAAAATGAAATAATAGCAGCAATTGCAATAAAACCACTAACAATTAATGTTGGAAAATTTGGTACAAGACCTATATGAAAATATGTAATTAATATTGGAATAAATAATATTGCTGAAATTATAGCTAAAATCAATGCAATTAATCCAAAAAATCCAAATGGCTTATAAGTTCGATATAATCTCATAATCATAAATATAACTTTTAGACCATCTGAATATGTATTTAATTTACTTTCACTACCTTGTGGTCTATCACGGTAATTAACAATAACATTTTTAACAAACATATTCTTATCTATTGCATGAATAGTCATTTCCGTTTCTATTTCAAAACCTTTAGATAAAACAGCAAATGTTTTTACAAACTCATAACTAAATGCTCTATAACCTGTCATAATATCTTTAATATCACTTTTAAATAAGAAATTAATAGATTTTCTAACTATAGAATTTCCAAAATTGTGAAATGCTCTTTTATTCTCATTGAAATATGTAGATGACAATCTATCACCAACAACCATATCTGCATTTTGATTTAATACACAATCAACCATTTCTCTTGCATTTTCAGCTGGATAAGTATCGTCACCATCAATCATTAAATAACATTGTGCATCGACTTCTCTAAACATACGTCTAATAACATTTCCTTTACCTTGTTGATGCTCATATCTAACTATTGCTCCTGCCTCAGCAGCAATTTTAGCAGTATCGTCTGTTGAGTTATTATCATATACATATATAGTCGCTTCAGGTAACGCTTGACGATAATCCTCAACAACTTTTTTAATAGTAATACTTTCATTATAGCATGGTATAAGAACAGCTATTTTATCCATTTGACTCCCTCTTTTCTAAAAATAATTTTCTCGTTATAAAATTATAAATCATTACAAGAAGAGTTGCAATAATTTTAGCAATCAAGTAATGAATAGACATTCCATCCACAAATACCCACATGAACAAATCATTTAAAAGCAATCCAATTACACTTAAAATAATGAACACAGAAAACACAGTTGTTCTATTTTTATTCTCATCAACATCGAAAACCCAAAATATACTCATTATATAATTAAAAATAACAGACACAATAAATGAAATTGTTGTTGAAATTAAATAATTGATGTGAAATACTTCTGTTAAAAATATCAAAATTCCATAATCAATAATAAATGCTAAGCCACCTACAACTCCAAATTTAAGAATTTGATTCAATAATTTTTTCATTGGTATTATTACTCCTCCAACATTCTTTAAAAGTTAAACCTAATAACAATGGAACCAAAAATGCAAAAGGTACACCATATCTGTAATAAGCAACAGGTCCCAAAAAACTAATAAGATAATTGAGTGCTGCAAATAAATATATGAATAAATACTTATACTTCTTATTCATCATAATTTGTATAAGACCAAAATATAATAGAAATGCTGAGAATCCCATTGTCGTTATTAATGATGTTACAGGTGCTTTGCAAATAAACTGATAAATTTTAGCCACACCTCTTCTTGGCAATCTCATAATACTAAGTTGATCAACATAGTATTCATTGCTACTACCACCAGATTTTGGATTATTGTAATAAAATTTAAAATCACGAGACGAAGAATATAAAGAATAATATGGATATGTATTGGTAAAAAACGAATCTAAATATGTAACTGGATATTCAATAAATCCATGCGCCCATACTTTTAAAAATCTTGATAACATTTCATCATCCGTTTCTACATTATATCTACCTTTAATAGAATCAGCATGTTGAGGATTATAATATTCAGGCAAATCCTTAACATCATCAACTTGTAAAACATATTCTATACACTCTTTTTCATCTGTACTCATCCACGAATCACCATTTTCTTTAATGGTTCTCGCTAATTGCTGAAAAACAACAGAATACATTTCTCTTGGACTTCCCTCTGTAATATGAAATAGTGGAAACCCAATATGTACAATAGCCATATAAATAGCAATAACAGGAACAAAAATTTTTATACATAAAATTCTTTTTTTGCTTAAAAATATAAAAAGTAAAATAAAACTGATAAGCAAAATATAGAATCCATTATTACGTAATAAAGCTAACAGTAAAAAAATAAAAATTGTTTTTAAAATTTGAATGAATTTAAAATCTTCTTTAATTATCCTATGGATAAATATTGTAGCCAGTATCATCACACCTGTATACAAAACATCTTTTGTCCACGTTATCATATAATAAGGTACGATAGGACATAATGCAATAAATAGTCCTCCAATAAGGAGATAAAAATCTGGTACATTCTGTTTTTTCATATATGTGAACATATACGAAAAAATCAGAGCCATTATAATCATTTGGAATATTGTATATAAGGACAGAGCTAATTCCATATGATGGATAAAACGTCCAATATAAGCAAACAATCCAATAAATAATGTATAAAAGACAGGTTGATGATTATTAAGAATAACTTGTGGATCAATAAGTTTAATGGTCTTAATAGTCCAACTAAATTGTGCATCACCAAAAAACTGCACAAAAGATTCATTCGCATCTGGTGTCAAAACCCCAGGCCAATATACGATAAAATAAGGAATCCAACAAATGAGGAATATAATAAAAAGTATAATAAACAAATTCTTTTTACGAAAAAATTGACAATGAAAATTCTTTATCCACTCAATAACTTTTCGATAATAAGACGTAATAATTTTATAAGTTACAAAACTATAAAAAACAATTTTGATAATATAAATAATAACTGAAAATACACTAGAAAATATCCACATCAAGCTTCCTTCTTGATGAAATATTGATCCCAATATATTCAATATGACAACAAATATTGAAAAAAACATTATCCATCTGTTTTCTGCTTTTGTTGTTTCTTTTTCTGGCATGAAATAAATAAGAATAGCCAAAAATATAAAAATACATATGTTATTAAAATGAATCAAAGTAGATAGATCAAAGAAATACTTACTTGTTGAAGATAATGTTGTCACTAATAGAGTAAATAAACTAAAAATGATTGCTTTTAAAAATTGTGAAGAATTCAGCTTTCTCATTTGACTTGACTCAATCCTTGTTTAAGTTGTGTTGTACTTATTCCCTTTGTTCTTGGTAAATAGACAACATTACAATATTTTTCCAAAAAGTCAAATTGTCCTTTCCAGTCATCACCCATCACAAAAGTATCAATATTATATTTTTTTACATCTTCAACCTTTTGATCCCATGATTCTTCCAAAATAACTTCATCTACATATCGTATAGCTTTTACAATTTCCATTCTTTCATAATCAGGTATAACACATTTTTTCCCCTTAATTTCATTAAAAGCATCGCTGCTTACAGCTACAATAAGATAATCTCCTAATTCTTTTGCACGTTTTAAAATGTTAAGGTGTCCAATGTGAAATAAATCAAAAGTTCCATATGTTATAACTTTCTTCACTGTAAATTTCCTTCCCTTCTTCTAGAAAATAAGCTTAATATTCGTTTTTTCAAAGATAACATTAATTTATCATAATGCAGTGTTTTTATTAACCATTCAATAACTATAGAAACCAAAATACTTTCTATCAAAAGTACTAAAATAATAAGCCACCAATATTGAAAATGGTATGTCCAATATTCGAAATAAGTTGCTCTTATGAATGAATGCGTTAAAAATATATTCATTGAATGTTCTCCTATGAACTTTAAAACGTTATTGAGATATTTAATATCATTAACAAATTCATAACAATAATAAATAACAAACATTGGAATAAATCCATCATTAAAACTATAATATATATAATTTCCCTTACCTTGACGGAAACGAATGAAAGTTATAAAGAGAAGTGTAAGGATAATGAATTTAATCAATTTACTAATAGCTACGTTATTTGTAATATTCTTTTGTTTTAATCTTTCAAATATAAAATGATCCGCACAATATATTCCTAAAACAAACGCAAATAACCATCTTCCTAATGGGAAATATATCTCTGATACTAATTTATAAGTCACCAAAGTCAGAGGAATAATGTAGACACCTATTTTTTTATAAATAACAACAATCAATGGAAAAATCAATATGATACAAAATGCCAAACTCATATACCACCATGTAGCAATCAGCAACGGCGTTTCAAAAAAATCTGCAAAACCTAAGGCATCAATAATAAAATATAGTATTGGATAACTTCCTTTACCATAAACATTAAACTGTAATCGACTTGCAACAAAGCAAAAGATTTGACAAAATAGAAAAACAAAAAACCATTTATTCCATAATGAAAAATATCGATCTACTACATATTCTTTCAATGTATAATTTGGATTTTTCTTTAGACGATGATTATAAGAACGTATCATTCCATAACCACTTAAGAATACAAACATTCCTACACATATTTTTAAAAATGCAGCTAAGATAACCATATACTTTTCTGGAAAAGGAAAGAAAATGACACCAAATTCTTCAAATCTGCCTTTTAAAAAACAATGGTGAAATAAAAGGAATAATAAGGTAACTCCTTTTACTATCATTGTATCATCTCTTGAAAAAATCCTTCGAACTACCATAATACCCTACTCCTCTTTTTTCTACTTAAATAATTCTTCAAATTCTTGTATAGCTGTTTCATTAAACGCTACATAATCAAATGATTTTAATAGAGTAAGTTGTGTTTTTTCATACTCCTTCATTCCATCAATTAATCCCTCAACACTATCATCTACTAAATATCCATAACCCTGTTCCAAAAATTCTTTTGGACCAGTAATATTCGTCGAAATAACAGGTTTATCTAAAATTAATGCTTCCATGATAACCATTGGCAATCCTTCATAATGAGAAGATAAAACAAACACATCAGAGGCCTTTAATTTGGGATATGGATTACTAATAGATTTAATAATAGCAATAGCTTCTTTAGCAGGTGATGACATAACCAAATCTAATGTTTCCTCATAAGTTGGTCCATATCCACCAATAATAGTAAGATAACTGTTAGGATTCATTTGATGATACTTTTCAAATGCCCTTACTAAATTATCTAAACCTTTTTCTTTTGAAAAACGTGCAATGTTAATGAATTTAATCGTATTTTTATTAGAAAGATTCTCTTTTAACTCTTCAACAGTAATATTACATTCTGTATCTTCATCAAATACAATATCCATAGTTGCCTTATTTTGAATATTTTGATAATTATTTAAATTATGCGCAAGACAAACTTTTGAATCAGCATTTTCTCCTAATGAACCTAATAATTCCTCTTTCATAGAATCACGAATGATAACAATTTTATCAAATTCATTATAACTTTTTCTTAATGAAGGTAAGTGAATATTATCTTTCGATGCACTCTCTTTAATAAGATTATTATGTACATAAATCATTTTTACACCATCCATACATGCAAAAAGATTCATATATTTTCTCTCATAACCCGTGTAATGAATGATATAATCAAATTTCATATTTGGGTATAATCTTTGTGCTTCTCTTTTAAACAATGATTTGATCTTTTTTTGAATATATTTTGTATTAACATTAAATCTAAAATATAAAAAAGATGGAATAACTTCATTAATTCTAAAGTTTTTTTCTCCACTTTCTACAATATAATCAAAATCCTGAGCTAATTCAGCAACGGTCTTTTTATTAGGATTAACTTGATTTTTTGTAAAAGTTAAAAAATAGTTTCTTTTATCTTTATCAATATGACTTAATAAACCTTTTAATGCAGAAGTAATACCATTTTTAAACAAAGCACCTGTAAAAATAAGCACATTAGGTTTATGATCAGGATTTGGTTTAAGATCTATGACATTCAACAACTCTGATGATTGAGATTCAATCATTAATCCTAAGATATCTGGAATCGTATTTATTTGATCATAGTGAATATAATCACTTATCTCATTAAAATAATTTCTATACTCATCCACTTGATTTAAAGATTTAATGAGATCACGAGATGTATACACTTTTTCAAATGGTAAAGAATGAAAATCAATATACATTCCACGATCTTTTAAATATTCTTCTTCATCATATGCATATAAAATAATCTTTTTGCCTGTATTGGCAAAATCAAACATGACACTTGAATAATCTGTAATCAAACAATCTGCAATACTTAAAAATTCATATGTCTCATATTCATTAGGGAATTCTTTGATCTTTTCAAATTGTTCAAAATCTATTTTTAAACTTGACATGTTATGTTCTTTAACATAGACAATATAATCATTTCCTAAATTTTTATCTAATTCTATTAACATATGCATAATATAATAAAATTGTTCTGTATCATTTCTTATAGCATGAGTCCCACGCCATGTAGGCATATATACGATGACTTTTTTTCCATCTAATTCTAGACGATTTCTTAATTTTGTACGAAACTCTTCATCATAAAAAATATGATTTCTTGGATATCCATTTAATAAATATTTACCTTTATATAGCTTATCCAACATATAATCTTTTCTCAAAATGTCCAAAGTAAATTGATTAGGTGCAAGTATATAATCACACATAAAAAAATTTCTTTGTACATTTCCAATTGTCAGCATATCTTCTGTCATTGCTTTTCCTAAAGCTTTCAAAGGTGTGCCATGCCATGTATTTAAATAGACTTGTCCTTCCTTTTTTATAAAATACGTTGGAAAAGCCACATTATTTATAAGATATTTTGAACATGCTAAAGCTTTACAATATTTACGAGAATGGATACGAATGACTTTAACATTTTTAAAATTTTTGTTCTGTATATATTGTGATATATCCTTATAGTTCTTCTTAGTCGAAACCACATATTTGATCATTGATTGATATTTTTCATTTTTACATAAATATTCCAATAAATAATATGGATTTCCTGTCATACTTGTTCCAGAATAACTTTGTAGTAAAATACTTTGATTATCTATTTCTTTGGTCTCATAATATCTTGTAAAAACAAATTTGGCACGAAAAAAAGTATTATTTAAAAATTTCTTTAAATTTCTATAAATAGCATTAAAACCTTTTTTAATTTTCATACAAAATGTCAATCCTCCTAACCAAATAGTTTTCTTATGATATTGTTTTTCTTTTTAGTAGGTATCAATCTTTTTTCAAATTTTTCATCACGTTCTTTTTTCTTATCAGCATTGCTTAATGAATTATAATAATCAACATATTCAGCATAATGATTACAAACTTCTTCGATATCGCCATATTCTTTTAGCATTCCACCTTCAATCCACATAGCTGTATCACAAAAATCTCTTACCTGCGGTAATGAATGTGAAATAAAGACAATAGTTTTTCCTTGTGTTTTAAGTTCCTTCATTTTATTAATACATTTTTGGGCAAATCCCTTATCACCAACTGATAAAGCCTCATCAACAATCAAAATATCTGGATCCAAACATAAATTAATAGAGAATCCTAGCCTTGATTTCATACCACTTGAATACTTTTTAACTGGCTGATATAAAAAATCTCCAATCTCTGCAAATTCAATAACGCCTTCTGTAATTTCTTTTATTCTTTTTTTAGTTAGTCCTAATAGAGCACCTTTTAACTCAATATTTTCCAAACCAGTTAATTGCTGGTTAAGTCCTGTATTAATGGCAATTAAAGATTGCTCACCATTAACAATCATTTCACCTTCATCTATTTCACTAATACCAGCTAAAATAACTGACATAGTTGATTTTCCAGAACCATTAGTACCCAGAATACCTACAACCTCTCCTTGTGGTATCTTAAAGCTAATATCTTTTAAAGCATAAAATCTTTTACCATTTGAATTCTTTTTATCTTTTGATTTTAAACTATATATTTTCGAAACATGTTTAAACTCTATTGCATATTCTTTTTCCATGATTTACCTCACTTAAATCAAATCAATAAATTTATGTTTAAATTTATACATCATATAACTACCACATACTAGCAACACAAATGTAATCACCCAAAAAATAACAATTTGTATTCCAAAAGAAGCAATACCTTGATGATAAAAGAAACAGTCTCTATAACCCTGTACAATATAATCTATTGGATTAAACTGCATTAAGAATTTTAATAATTTATAATTTGCTAATTTTGAAGGGGCCCATACAATTGGAGTTAAATACATAAGTAATCTCATACATGCCAGTATTAACTTTCTTGTATCCCTGGCCAACATATTTAAAACTGATGTAATCATAGACAAAGATATAGAAAATATAGCGGCACAGAATAAGTAATAAATGAGACCTATCCAATGAATATTTGGATAAAATCCAAATAAAATAAATAAAATCAATAAAACAACCATTAAACATAGATGATTAAACAATTCTTTTAAAATTACAGTTGCAGGTAATATACTTACAGGAAATTTCATTTTTGTAATAACATTAATTTTTGAATATATGGCATTACATCCATTAGTAATACAAGGAGAAATATAAAACCATACAACGATTCCTCCAAGCAGCCAACATATGTATGGTACACCATCTTGTTCGGTTCTTCCTGTCATTATTATTCCAAACACTAACCAATATGTTAAAACTTGAATAGTTGGATTAGCAAAATTCCAAAACAATCCTAATTTTGAATCACGCATATCTGCTAATAATTCATATTTTGAAATAGAATATATTCTATATAAGTTTGTAAAATTTTCTTTTAGTACATATCTCAAACTTTTAAACATATATATCCTCCTTAAAGACTTGTATAATCTCTATAGTTATACATTAAAAAGGGGAAAATTGCAACCTTAATTACATTTTATCCCCTTTTTATCTAATATTTATAATCTTATTTATTCATCCAAGATTCATCATGAGGATCTTTTTTCCATGCTTTTAGTTTTTCTAAATCAGCTGCTTCAATATATTTATGATCCACTGCAACCTGAATCAATGTATCATAGTTTGTTAATGTATGGAAACTACATTCTTTAGCAGCAAAATTCTTTGTAGAATCTGCTAAACCATATGTAAAGATCGCAACCATTCCCAAAACTTCACATCCTGCTTCTCTTAAAGCATCAACACATTCCAATGATGAACCACCAGTTGAAATTAAATCTTCAACCACAACAACTTTCATACCTGGTTTCACTAATCCTTCAATACGATTATTTCTCCCATGTGATTTCGCTCCACCACGTACATAACCCATTGGTAAATCTAATATATCAGCTGCTAAGGCTGCATGTGCAATTCCTGCAGTTGCTGTTCCCATTAAACATTCACATGATGGATAATGTTCTTTAATAAGTTTTGCTAATCCTTGTTCAATATCTTTTCTGACTTCAGGATAAGATAATGTCAAACGATTATCACAATAAATTGGTGATTTAATACCTGATGCATAAGTAAAAGGCTCATTTGGTCTTAAAAAGACTGCTTGAATATCTAATAAATCTTTTGCTATTGTTTTTTCCATAATTCTCTACTCTCCTTGAAATTGTTTATAAACTTCTTTATATGTTGCGACTGGATCATCAGCATTTGTAATTGTTCTTCCCACAACAATATAACTTGATGTTAACTCTTTTGCCATAGCTGGTGTTGTCACACGTTTTTGATCATTGACACTATCACTAGCAAGTCTAATTCCAGGTGTGACTGTTAAAAAATCCATTCCTAAATTTTCATGAATAATTTTTGATTCTAATGGTGAACACACAACACCATCTAATCCAGCTTCTTTTGCATTTTGAGCCCATTTTAAAACAACATTTTCTAATGGTTCATGAATTAATAATTCATCATCTAAAACTTTTTGATCTAATGATGTTAAACATGTTACAGCAATACATAAAGGACGCTTTCCACCTTGTGATCCTTCATTTAAACCTTCAATAGCGGCTTTCATCATTGCAATACTTCCTGAAGCATGAACATTAACCATATCAACATCTAATTTAGCTAATTGCTTCATGGCACTTTTTACAGTATTAGGAATATCATGTAATTTTAAATCAAGAAAAATTTTATGTCCTTTTTCTTTGATCATTTTAATCATTTCAATTCCTTCGCCATAAAATAATTCCATTCCAATTTTGACATACAGTTTTTCATCTTCAAACTTATCTAGAAATGCTTTCACTTCATCTTTTGTTTGAAAATCTAAAGCAATACAAATTCTACTTTCGCTCATAATTCTCCTCCAAGACATATTTTTATATATTATAGCACAAAATATAAAAAATCTATAAACAAATTCACATTTGTTTATAGATTATATCTATTTTTTATAAATAACCTCATAATCCTGATATTTAAAATTCTTATAATGACCATCAATTGTATAATATTCTTAAAGCTATATCTCATATACTTCATTTCTCGACTATCATAAAACCCACAATAGTTTAAACGATGATTTGAATTTTCATTTTCTATTTTTTCATTGATTATTATAATGATCTAAAGGATAACAATAACTTAAGACTGTACAGCCCCCTTAAATTCAATATTCTCTCTTTCTTCAAAAAATAAACTTTTTGGACTTTTAAGGCATACTTCAACATATAATAAGAAAGTTTCATATTCTATTGAACTGCTAAAATATGAAACGTTGTTTTCCCACTGCATAAAACTTAAACTAATTATATAATTGACCATTATCAATAGATAGTCAAATAATAAAACTCCCCCAATCACAACTTATCGTTTAGCTATTTTTAAAAGAACTTGACTATGTGTTCTGTTCCAAGAATACAATACATTCTATAATCATATATTCAACAATCATTATCTATATTTTCACATCTATATCTACCCTTTTTTACAAAAATTTTGTCATAGCAATGTGTAAAAACCACAAAAAAGTCTTTTTATGTATAATTTCATAAGTTTTTTTGCAATTATTCGAATTAATGATATAATAAACAAAGAATTATTGGAAAGTGAGGTTTACCCATGTCACGCTCAATTGTTAAACAGGCTTCTATTCTCGCTATAGCAGGAATATTAGTCAGAATTATTGGAGCTTTATATAAAAGTCCATTAACGGCTTTAATTACTGCCGAAGGTATTGGTTATTACTCTATGGCTTATAATATTTATGCTCTTATTTTACTTTTATCTTCGTATAGTATTCCAACTGCCATTTCAAAACTTATTGCTGAAAAACTGGCATTACATCAATACAATAATGTTCAAAAGATTTTAAAATGTTCATTTATTTATATTTGTATTATTGGGGGAAGTGCTGCCATTATTGCTTACTTATTGGCTCCAGTGCTTGTTACAGGGCATTCGGTATTACCACTTAGAATCTTATGTCCAACTATCTTTTTATCTGGTTTATTAGGTGTCTTTAGAGGCTATTTCCAAGCTCATCAGACAACTTTCTATACATCAGTATCTCAAATTATTGAACAAATCTTTAATGCTGTGGTTGCGATTGGCTGTGCTTATTTATTTGTTCGTCCATTCATGGAAACGGGTGGCAGTGAAATGGCTGCAGCTGGTGCAGCTGGTGGAGCTGTTGGTCCTGGTGTTGGTGTTCTTGTGGGACTCATTTTCATGTTTATCATGTATATCAAAAATCATAATCACCTGATTATCAAAGATACACCTGATGATTATGAAGATTCCTATAAAGATATTTTTAAAATGATTATCCACATTGTCACACCAATTATTTTTGCAACATGTGTTTATAATCTGATTACCGTTATTGATCAATATATTTATTCATTTATCATTGGTACTGATCCACAGTCTGCAACTATGTGGGGTGTTTATTCAGGACAATATATTGTTTTACAAAACGTTCCTGTAGCCTTAGCTTCAGCAATGTCTACGGCTTCTATTCCAGCCATTTCATCATCATGGTCATTGAAGAATTATCGTGAAACAAGAGAACATATCCGTTCTGGTATTCGTGTGACAATGATGCTTTTGATTCCAGCAGCCGTAGGAATGAGCGTTCTAGCATATCCAATCATTGGTATTCTCTTCCCTCAAGAAGAGACTGTTATGATTTCTACCATTATGTTAGCTGTTGGTAGTCCTGGTGTTGTCTTCTTTGGCCTATCGACTTTAACTAATGGAATCTTACAAGCTATAGGTCAAGTCAATACACCTTTAAAAAATGCAGCCATTGCATTAATCTATCATATCGTTATTACAATTGTTCTGCTTTTATTAACGCCTTTAGGATTATATTCATTGGTTATTGCTAATTGTTTTTATGGTTTACAAGTTTGTTATCTCAATCAAAAAATGTTACGTAAAATTACTCATTACAAACAAGAAATAAGAAAAACTTACCTATTACCTATTATTGCGTCTCTATTAATGGGTGTGATTGTAGCTATTGTTTATTATGGATTGTTTGCTTTAACAAGAAGAGTTTTGATTCCTTTAATACTTTCTGTATGTATTGGAGTTATTGTTTATTTTGTGATTATTATCTACTTCTATTCTGATCACCCTGAAGAACTCTCTTCTATTCCTTATGCTAATAAAATCATCTATAAGTTTAAAAAACATTAATAATAAGAAAGCTATTGGAAATATGTTTTATCATATAACCAATAGCTTTTTATAACTACCATAAAAAAGAAAACAGAAAGACAAGATATCTTTCTGTTTCAGTTCTCTATTGAATTATTCACCAACAGCACACATGATTTCTCCAGTGACAGCAATTTCATCTTCTACTTTTGCTTGAATAGATGCAAAGTAAATACCACCTTTTTCTTTTGTTAAAGTGACAGTCATTGTTAAAACATCACCAGGAATCACTTGTTTTCTAAAACGTGCTTTATTAATACCAGCAAAGAAAGCAATCTTTCCTTTATTATCTTCTTTAGAAAGTAATAAGACACATCCTGTTTGAGCTAAGGCTTCAATAATTAAGACACCTGGCATGACATGTTTTTCAGGGAAATGTCCTAAAAATTGCATTTCATTAGCAGTCACACATTTTCTTCCTACAATTGTTTTTCCATCTTCACTAATGCTTTCAATACAATCTACAAGTAAAAATGGATAACGATGAGGAATAATTTTTTGAATATCATTAGAATTATATAACATCTCTAATCCTCCCATTTCTTGAAAATCAATGATGCATTATGTCCACCAAATCCAAGAGAATTGTTCATAGCATAATGAATATCTTGTTTTCTACCAACATTAGCGACGATATCTAAATCACAGTCTTCATCTTTATTTTGATAATGAATTGTAGCTGGGATATATCCTTCCTGTAATGCTTTTACACAAATAACAGATTCTAAAGCACCACTCGCTCCTAATAAATGTCCTGTATAAGATTTTGTTGATGACATAGCCAAATGATATGCATCGTCACCAAAAGCATATTTCACAGCCATTGTTTCTGTCTTATCATTTAATGGTGTAGATGTCCCATGAGCATTGATATAATCAATATCAGATGGTTGTAAAGCAGCATCTTCTAAAGCCTGTTTCATCGCTTCTCCACCACCGCTTCCATCAGATAATGGTGCTGTAATATGATAAGCATCGCAAGTTGCTCCATAACCAACAATTTCACCATAGATTGTCGCATTTCTATCTAATGCATGTTGTAATTCTTCTAACACTAAAACAGCTGCTCCTTCCCCCATTACAAAGCCACTACGATCTTTATCAAAAGGAATAGAAGCACGATCTTTATTCTCACCAGTATGCAAAGCTTTCATAGAAGCAAATCCTGCAACTGATAATGGTGTAATAGAAGCTTCACTTCCTCCAGCAATCATAACATCTTCATATCCATCTCTGATTTTATGGAAGGCTTCACCAATTGCATTTGTTCCAGCTGCACATGCAGTTACAACAGAAGATACATAACCTTTTGCACCTAAATCAATCGCAACACTTCCTGCTGCTAAATTAATTAAAGTCATAGGAATAAAATAAGGCGAAACTTTTGATGGTCCTCTATTTAATAAACTTTGTTCCGCTTTTTCAATAGATTCAACACCACCAATACCACTACCAATAATGACACCAAAACGATTTTTATTCATTGTTTCTAAATCCAACTTTGCATTTTCAATAGCCTGTTTAGAAACAACTCTGGCAAATTGCGTAAAACGATCATTAAATTTTAAATCTCTTTTTGTAAAATATTGTTCTAAATCAAGATTTTTCACTTCTCCAGCTAATTTGACCTTATAATCACTTGTATCAAAATGTGTAATTTCATCAATTCCACATGTCTGATTTAAAATACCATTCCAAGTTTCTTCAACAGTATTTCCAATTGGAGATACGGCTCCCATTCCAGTAACGACAACTCTTTTTTTCATGTTTTGTCCTCCTTACATGACCATTCCGCCATCAACATTGATGACTTGACCCGTAATATATTTTGCACTATCACTTGCTAAAAAGTATGCAACATTCGCAACATCCTCTGGTTCACCCATTTGTTGCAATGGAATATTTTTTAAGATATTTTCTTTTGTATCATCACTTAAAACATCTGTCATTTTTGTGGCAATGAATCCTGGCGCAATAGCATTCGCACGAATATGACGTGGTGCTAATTCTTTGGCAACTGATTTTGTTAAAGCAATGACACCAGCTTTACTGGCTGCATAATTGGCTTGTCCAACATTTCCAATAATTCCAATTACACTTGCCATATTGATAATAACACCTGATCTTTGTTTCATCATAATACGAGAAACAGCTTTAATGGTATTAAATGTTCCTTTTAAATTGACATCAATGACATCCATAAATGACTGTGTATTCATTTTTAATAATAACTGATCTTTTGTAATCCCTGAATTGTTAACCAAGACATCAATAGAACCAAACTGTTCTAAAACAGCTTTCATCATTTGATCCATGGCATCATAATCAGTGACATCACCTTCATAAATCATAGCTTCAATACCATGGGCACAACATTCTTTTTGAACTTCTAAAGCTTCATCCTGATTTCCAATATAATTAATCGCAATATTATATCCTTCACTTGCAAATTTTAAAGCAATGGCTCTACCAATTCCACGACTGGCACCAGTAATTAACGCTACTTTACTCATCTTTTAACGCTCCTAACATTTGATTTAAACCTTCAATACTATCTACACTATAAACAGGAATACTTCTATCTGTTTTCTTAACAAAGGCACTTAATGCTTTTCCTGGTCCAATTTCCACAAAAGCTTCAACACCTTGTGCAATCATATATTGAATTGATTGATAGAAATAAACACTTGATTTGATTTGTCGAGTTAAAATATCAATGAGATCTCCATCTTCTTCTTTTCCTGAAACATTATAAACAACTGGAATCTTTGTTTCATGAATATCATATTTTTCTAACTCTTCTTTCAGCTTATATGATGCTTCTTCTAATAATGGAGAATGGAATGCTCCTGAAACTTTTAATGGAATGACACGTTTTGCGCCAGCTTCTTTTAATTTTTCTGAAGCAATCTCAACAGCTTCTTTTGTTCCTGTAATCACAATTTGTCCTGGACAATTGTAATTGGCAATTGTGACACCATCAATAGGTTCAATAACTTCTTGAATCTTTTCAGCATCCATTGCTAAAACAGCTGCCATAGATGTTGTTCCAGCTGGCAGGGCTTCACTCATAATCTGTCCACGACGTCTCACAATTGAAATCGCATCTTGTGTGTCAAATGCTCCTGCATAAGCCAAAGCAGAATATTCTCCTAATGATAAACCTGCCACATAATCAGGATGAATACCTTGTGCTTCAATCACTTTCGCAATAGCTAATGATGTTGTTAAAATACAAGGCTGTGCATATGATGTTTCATTTAAAACATCTTCAGGTCCTTCAAAACATACTTTTTTGACATCAATATCAATATTGGCCTGATCAAAAACATCTCTGGCTTCTTGGAATTCATCATAAAATGCTTTTCCCATACCTACATATTGGCTACCTTGACCAGCAAAAATCATTCCTATTTTCATAGATTTTCCTCCATTTCTTTCATATATTCATGAATCACTTCTTCAACATGTTTCATTTCATGAATTCTCGCTGCCTGGCTTCCTACAAAAACCAGACCATTTTGTACATTTCCTTTTACACTCTGTATTAATGCTTCACTAATACAATAGGGTGTATTTTCAGGATTGCAAGGAATCATGCAATGCAGACAATTTTTCATACAGATATTTCCAGTTTGTCTTGTTTTCTTTACAAAATCATTGACAATAGCACGTCCTGGAAGTCCTGCTGGACTAGAGACAAGTTCAATATCTTCTTGGCGACATTGAATAACCATATCTTTAAATTCTTGTGCTGCATCACATTCATAAGTCGCAATAAATGGTGTGGCAATCTGTACACCTGTTGCACCTAATTTGATGAATTCAGCAATCTTCTTTCCAGAATCTATACCTCCAGCAACAAAAACAGGAATTGTCTTTTTGTATTTGTCTTCCCAAATCTTTAATTCTTTTTTAACATCAGCTAAAATATCACTTAGTTTTTGACACGTATGTGCCAATAAATCATCTTTTTTAAATCCCAGATGTCCACCAGCTTCACTACCTTCAATCACTACGAAATCAGGTGTATACTGATAACGTTTATCCCATACTCTGGCAATCAGTTTGGCCGCTTTTCCACTCGATACAATCGGTGCTAAAAGCGCCTTTCCTTTAGCAAACTTAGGTAAATCTAATGGTAATCCTGCTCCTGAAATAATGGCATCACAACCACCTTCAAGAGATGCTTTCACGAAGTCTTCATAGTTTTGACTGGCAACCATAATATTGACACCAATCAAACCATTTCCTTTAGCAAGCTCTTTGGCACGTTGGATATGATCTTTTAAAGCCTGACAATTCACAGCAATTGGATTTTTTCTAAATCCTTCATAATTATAGCCAGGATGAGCGGCACTGATGACACCCATAGCACCACATTTTGCAACTGCTCCTGCTAATGATGATAAAGAAATACCGACTCCCATACCACCTTGAATGATAGGAAGTTTCATGATACGATTTTGGATTTGAATCATTGCATTTCCTCCATGACTTTTTGCAGGTTTGCATAAACTTGTTTTGTTGAAGCCATCATTTCATCAAGAATCTGTTGCATTGGTTTCTTTTCTTTGACCATTCCAGCAATTTGTCCCATCATCACAGATCCAGTTTTCACATCACCACTCTGTACAGCTTTTCTTAAAGCCCCAAGTGTTAATTTTTCTAATTCTTCACGACTTTCAAAATGTCCTTCAAGTTTTAAATATTCTCTTGCCATCTGATTCTTTAAAATACGGACTGGTGTATTCACACTTCTTCCAGTTACAACAGTATCAGTATCTTTAGCTTTAATAACAGCATCTTTATAGTTTTCATGAATTGGACATTCATTAGCAACCAATAGACATGTTCCAATCTGTACGCCAATAGCACCTAAACTCAAAGCTGCCATCACACCACGTCCATCTCCAATTCCACCAGCTGCAATCACTGGAATATTGACAGCATCTACAACCTGTGGAACCAAAGCCATTGTTGTCATTTCACCAACATGTCCACCTGATTCTCCACCTTCAACAATCAAGGCATCAGCACCAGCTCTTTCCATACGTTTAGCCAAACCAACGCTAGGCACAACTGGTAAAACTTTAATTCCAGCTTCTTTGAGTTTTGCCATATAAGGTCCTGGATTTCCTGCTCCTGTTGTCACAACATGAACGCCTTCTTCAACAATAACATCAATAATTTCACTGGCATATGGATTCATCAACATGACATTGACACCAAAAGGCTGGTCTGTTAATTGTTTACATTTTTGGATTTCTTCACGTGTTTGAGCTGCATCCATTGATCCTGTCGCAATAATCCCTAAACCACCACTATTAGAAACACAGGCAGCAAAGGAAGCAGTTGCAATATTCGCCATAGCTCCTTGAATAATAGGGTATTTTATATTTAATAATTCATTTAATAACACTTTATTGTCCTCCTCTATTGTCAATAAGAGTTGCTCCATAAGTTAATCCAGCACCAAATCCAACCAAAATAACACGTCCCTTTTCAGGAATCTTTCCTTCTCTTTGGGCCATTGCATAAGCAATAGGAATACTGGCCGCTGAAGTATTTCCAAACTCTTGAAGATTCATATAAAATTTTGATAAATCGACTTTCATCTTTTTTGCCACATGAGAAATAATACGATAATTCGCCTGATGTGGAATAATCAAATCAATATCATCTATAGAAAGTCCTGACTGATCCAAAACATTTTCAATAGACTCTTTTAAAACTCTAATTGCAAATCTAAACACATCATTTCCTTTCATATTTAAATAATGTGTTGATGCTCCCTGATTTTGTAAATCATGAACTAAAGGCAATCCTTGAGCATGTAAGACTTCCTGTAAGTCTCCTTCACTATTGGCATAGTGATAAAGTTTTGTATCTCCTCGACCAAGAACCATCGCACCTGCACCATCCCCAAATAAAACGCAAGTTGAACGATCATTCCAGTCAATCATCTTACTAATTGTTTCACTACCAATGACTAAGATATGGTGATATCTACTTAATAAATCACTGGCAATCTGAAATGCATATAAAAATCCACTACATGCTCCATTAATATCAAAAGCAAAGACAGGACAATCATTTAATCCCAGTTTTGCCTGAACAAGACAAGCTGTTGAAGGTGTCATACAATCTGGTGTCATTGTTGCGACAATAATCACTTCAATGTCTTCTTTTTGAATATGTGCATCTTCAATCGCCTGTAAACTGGCTTTATAAGCCAAATCACTTGTATTTTCAGTTTCACTCACATAACGTGATGAAATACCTGTTCTTTGTACAATCCATTCATCACTTGTTTCAACTCTTTTTTCTAAATCAAAATTCGTTACTTTCTTTTGAGCTTTAACAAACCCAGTTCCTAATATTTCTATTGAACTCATGACATAACTCCTATCTTACGGAACTTTTGATAACGTTTTTCCAATAAATCTTTTTCTTTTGTATGAGTTAAAACATCTAATTCTTTTTGTAAATACTGATCAATATTATCTAATACAAGTTTTAAATCATTTTGCATACCACCTGTTGGTTCTTTGACCAAGTAATCAGCAATCCCTTTATCATATAAATCATATGATGTCAGTTTCATCACTTCAGCCGCTTCTTGAACACGACTATCATCTTTCCATAAAATACTTGCAAAACCTTCAGGTGATAAAACAGAATAAATGGCATTTTCTAACATACAAATACGATCGGCAACACTTAAAGCTAATGCTCCTCCACTACCACCTTCTGATAAAACAATACAAATAACAGGTGTTTTCAAATCAGAAAAAGTGTATAAACATTCAGCAATCGCCTGTGCCTGTCCCCTCTCCTCAGCTTCGATACCAGGATAAGCTCCTGCGGTATCTACAAAAGTAATGATTGGTCGATGAAACTTTTCGGCTTGTCTGGCAAGTCTGAGAGCTTTACGATAACCTTCAGGATTACACATTCCAAAATGACGATTCAAATTTTCTTCCAATGTCTTTCCTTTGGCTTGTGCAATAACAGTGACTGGCATATCGTGAAAATAACCAATTCCCCCAATAATAGCCTGATCATCTCCATAACATCTATCCCCATGAAGTTCATAGAAATGGTCAAACAATCCCTCAATAAAATCACTTGCTTTTGGTCGTGATGGATGTCTTGCGATAGACACACGATCCCAAGCAGTTAAATGATGATACGTTTCTTTTGTGAGAGTATCAATCTCTTGAGAAAGTTCATCGAACTCTTTTTGATCTTCTGTTACAGCTCTTTTCGCCTGTAAATCTTTTATTTTTCTTTCATTATCTACGAGGCTCATAATTTTCCTCCATGTAATTTTAATAAATCTGAAATAACATTTTTCAAATCATGTCTTTCCACAATCATATCAATAAAACCTTTTTCAAGTAAGAATTCTGCAGTTTGGAAACCTTCAGGTAACTCCTGCTTAATTGTATCTTGAATAACACGTTTTCCAGCAAATCCAATCATGGCCTGTGGTTCAGCAATGATAATATCTCCCAGCATCGCAAAGCTGGCACTGACACCACCTGTTGTGGGATGTGTTAATAAGGCTATATAAAGACCACCTTGATTTGAAAAACGTTTTAAAGCAGCACTGATTTTAGCCATCTGCATTAAAGAATCAATACCTTCCTGCATTCTGGCACCACCACTGGTACAGCTAATAATCAATGGTAATTTTTTACGTGTAGCCAGTTCTACTGCTTTACATATTTTTTCACCAACAACTTTTCCCATACTTCCCATCATGAAACGAGAATCCATGACACATAAGACAACACGACTCTGGTTGATTTTACCAACACCACAAATGACAGCTTCATTCATACCGGTTGACATCCAGGCTTTTTTTAGCTTTTCATCGTAACCAGGAAAATTTTCATTGTTAGATGTTTTATCTTTTTCAAAATATTCTTTCCAAGTGCCTTCATCCATTAAATCACGTATACGCTGTCTGGCACTGATTTTCATATGATGACCACATTTAGGACAAACATAATCATTTTCGATAAGTGAAAAATAAGGAATAGATTCATGACAATGATCACATTGTTTAAAGATATTTTCAGGAATTTCTTTTTTTTCTTTAATCTTATGTCTATTTAACCATGATGAGAATTGTTTTAATTCTTCATTTCTTTTTTTAAACAATTGATCCATTATCTTTCAACTCCTTTATAAATGTTTCACAGAAGCTTGTATCATAACTTCCTTCAATAAATTCTTTAGAATGTAGAACATAATAATGGAATTTTGTATTCGTTGAAATACCATCAATAATGACTTCACTTAACGCTGCACGCATTTTTTTAATACATTCTAGACGTGTTGGTGCAAAAGTAATTAATTTTAAAATCATCGAATCATAATAAGGTGAAATTTCACACCCACTATACATGGCACTATCCACTCGCACTCCTCTTCCACCTGGTAAATGCATAAATGTTATTTTTCCAGGTGTTGGCGCAAAATCACGATTCATATCTTCAGCATTAATACGACATTCTAAAGCATATCCATTTTGATGAATATCTTCTTGCTTGTATGGAAGTTTTAATCCTTCAGCAACCTTAATCTGTAACTTGACTAAATCAATACCACAAATCATCTCTGTAATAGGATGTTCAACCTGAATACGTGTATTCATTTCCATAAAATAATATTGTCCGTGTTTATCTAATAAAAATTCAATTGTTCCAACACTATTATATCCCACATGATGACAAGCTTTGATGGCATCTTCAAACAATCTTTGACGCACATCTTTCTTTAAAATATGACATGGTGCTTCTTCAATCATCTTTTGATGACGTCTTTGAAATGAACAATCTCTTTCAAATAAATGAATCACATGACCATGATGATCACCAATGACTTGAACTTCAATATGTTTTGGATTTTCAATTAATTTTTCTAAATAGACATCATCATCACCAAAACAAGCTTTGGCTTCAGCTTTGGCATTGAGATATTGTGTTTCAAACTCTTCTTCATTATGAACTACACGCATACCACGTCCACCACCACCATTGCTGGCTTTAATCATAACGGGATATCCTATATCTTCAGCAACCTTTTTTCCCTGTTCTACAGTTTCAATGACTTCTTTAGAACCAGGAATCACAGGAACTCCTGCTTCTTTCATCATCTTTCTTGCGGCAGACTTATTTCCTAACATATCAATAATATCAGGTGATGGTCCTACCCAGATCAATCCACATTGAATAACAAGTCTGGCAAATTCACTGTTTTCACTTAAAAAACCAAATCCAGGATGAATCGCATCACATCCCGTATTGCAGGCCGCCTGAATAATCGCATTCATATTCAGGTATGATTCATTAGCTAATGGTCCACCAATACATACAGATTCATCTGCTAATTGCACGTGCAAAGAATGTTTATCAGCTGTTGAATAAACGGCAACAGTCTGAATTCCTATTTCTTTACATGTACGTATAATTCTGACTGCGATTTCTCCACGATTGGCAATCAATAATTTTTCAATCACATTATCACCTTACCCTATCATCATTAAAGTCTGATCATATTCAACTGTTTGACCATCTTGAACTTCAATAGATAAAACTTTTCCAGAAACAGTTGCTTTAATTTCATTCATGACTTTCATGGCTTCAATGATACAAATCGTGTCTCCTTCTTGAATCATATCTCCAACTTTAACATAAGGTTCTTTTCCCGCACCACTTGATTGATAATATGTTCCAACAATTGGACTTTTGATAGGTGTACCTGTTTCCTGAATTGTTTCTTCATTGTGTTCACTAGGTGTTTTGACATCGGTAGGTGTTATGATTTGTTTTGCTTCTATATCTTTTTCTAATGTGATATGTAAATCACCATCAGTTAAATCCATCTTAGATATTTGACTTTCTTCAAACATCTTCATAATTGATTTAATTTTTTCAGTATCCATACATGTTCCTCCTTAGAAAAATAAGCTAAGTGAAACCTTAGCTTATTGTTTAGATTCAATTAATTTCACAATATCTTCTACAGTTACTAATGCAGCTAATTCTTCATCAGAAATTTCAACATCAAATTCTGTTTCTAAATCTAAAGATAATTCAACAGCTGCTAAAGAATCAATTCCTAAATCATCTTTTAAGTTAGATTCTAATTTAATTTCTTCTCCATCAATATTTAAAGATTCTACTAATGCATCTTTTACTTGTTCAAACATGATATGTCCTCCTATGTGCTTACTTAAAATTTTTTATATTCTTACTTCAAATTTTTGAAGTAATGTTAATATACACCTCTTTTTTAGATTTGTAAATAGATTTTCATTAATTTATTTAAAATTTTTTATATAATTTTTTTAAAGTATTTAACATCATAAAAAAAACTTACTCAAAACGAGTAAGTTATTCATGACTAGATTCAAATTGTGACTGATAAAGATCAGCATAGAAGCCACCTTTTTCCAATAATGACTCATGATTTCCTAATTCAACAATATCTCCATCTTTCATTACAATAATGGTATTAGCATCTTTGATTGTAGAAAGTCTATGCGCAATAATAAAACATGTTCTTCCTTCCATTAATTTATCCATACCACGCTGAATTAAAACTTCAGTTCTGGTATCAACAGATGATGTTGCTTCATCTAATATTAATATCTTAGGATTAGCAAGGAAAGCTCTCGCAATCGTTAATAACTGTTTTTGACCTTGAGATATATTACTAGATTCTTCATTAATGATGGTATCATATCCATCTTCCAATGTATTAATAAAATGATCAGCATACGCCAAACGACAAGCTTCATACATTTCTTCATCTGTAGCATCCAATTTTCCATATTTTAAATTTTCACGGATTGTTCCACCAAATAGCCATGTATCCTGCAAGACCATTCCAAATAGACTTCTTAAATCACTTCTAGCAAAATGAGTAATATCTTCACCGTCAACTAAAATATGTCCACCATTCAATTCATAGAAACGCATCAACAATTTCACAATGGTTGTTTTTCCTGCACCCGTTGGCCCAACAATAGCCACACTTTGTCCAGCATGAACATGCATAGAGAAATCATGGATAATGGTTTTTTCTGGTGTATAACCAAATTGAACATGATTGAAAGTGACACTTCCCTGCATATGGTTAACTTGTTCACTTGTAACTAAAGCGTGTTCTTCTTCCATTTCTGTTTCATCTAAAAATTCAAAAACACGTTCAGCAGCAGCGGCAGTAGATTGTAATTGATTCATGATTTGAGCCAATTGTGTAATAGGCTGATTAAATTGACGCACATACTGAATAAAAGCCTGAATATCTCCAATAGAAATCATATTTCCTGTTGCTAAAAATCCACCTAATAAACAAACACCAACATATCCAATATTTCCAACAAATGTTGTCAGTGGCTGTAATAAACCTGAAAAGAATTGTGACTTCCAAGCTGAATTATATAAATCATCATTATATTCTTCAAATCTGGCAACAGAATCCTCTTCACCATTAAAGGCTTTGACAACCTGATGAGCACCATACATTTCTTCAATATGACCATTGACATTCCCTAAACTTGTCTGTTGAGAAATAAAGTATTTTTGTGTTCTTTTCATGATTTTTGACATGAAAAACATAGAAACAGGTAACACACATAATGCTAATAATGTCATTGGAATACTGATTGTCAGCATCATGATAAAAATTCCAATAACCGTTACTGAAGATGTCACGATTTGCGTTAAACTCTGATTCAATGATTGAGCAATCAAATCGACATCATTTGTTACACGTGATAATGTATCACCACTCGAATGTGTATCAAAATAACTGAGTGGCAAACGATCCATTTTTTCAGAAATTTCTTTTCTAAAATCATAAGCAACTTTTTGCGAAATACCAGAAGTTAAAAATCCTTGTATATAATTAAGAAGTGCACTTAATAAATAAATACAAACCAGGAAAAAGAGAATCTGGAAAATAGCATCAAAATCAATACCACCAGTATGTGTGACTTTCGCCATAATTCCTTCGCTCAATTTATCTGTGGCTTGAGCTAAAACTTTTGGTCCAAAGATTGAAAAAACAGTTGAACCCGCAGCAAATATAAAAATAAATATAAATTTCACATAATAAGGTCGTAAATGAGCAAACAATTTTTTAATTGTTCCCTTAAAGTCCTTAGCTTTTTCATTAGACATCTGTCTACCACCCATATGTCCTCTAGGCATTGGCTAATTCCTCCTTTGAAAGTTGTGAATAAGCAATTTCCTGATAAACCTGACAATTCTTCATCAATTCATCATGAGTTCCTTTTCCAACAATTTTTCCATCATCTAAAACAATAATCTGATCTGCATCCATGATAGAAGCGATTCTTTGTCCAACGATCAAAACAGTATTTTGATTTTTTTCCATCAATTGACTTAATTCTTTTCTTAAAATAGCATCTGTTTTAAAATCCAATGCTGAAAAACTATCATCAAAAATAAGAATTTCTGGATTTTTTGCTAAAGCTCTGGCGATAGCTAAACGTTGTTTTTGTCCTCCAGACACATTTGTTCCACCTTGTGAAATAGCTTCATCTAAACCATGTGGTTTTGCATCAACAAATTCTTTTGCCTGAGCCACACGAATGACTTCATTTAATTCTTCATCAGTAGCATCATGAGCGCCATATTTTAAATTGGAACGAATCGTTCCTGAAAATAAGACTCCTTTTTGAGGAACAACACCAATACGTTCTCTTAAATCATGTTGGTTTACATCTTTGACATTGACACCATCAACAATAACCTCACCTGCAGTGACATCATAAAAACGAGGAATCAAATTGATTAATGTACTCTTTCCTGAACCCGTTGAACCAATAAAAGCCGTTGTCTGTCCAGGTTTAGCTGTAAAGCTAATATGACTCAAAACAGCTTCATGAGCTCCAGGGTATTGAAATGAAACATCTTTAAATTCAACAACACCTTTTTGTTGTGAATCAAATTCAACAGGTTGTTTTGGATCTTGAATTGTTAATTCTGTTGATAAGACTTCATAAACACGATCGGCTGCCACACTGGCACGAGGAATCATAATGAAAATCATCGCAATAAATAAGAATGACATAATAATTTGCATTGCATATTGAATAAAGGCCATCATTTCTCCAATCGCAATATTTCCTAAATCTAATTGTTGAGAACCAACCCAAACAACCAAAACAGTCGCAAAATTCATGATAAACATCATGATTGGCATTAATGTTGCCATAGCGCGGTTAACAAATAAGTTAACAGTTGTTAAATCATCATTAGCTTTATCAAAACGTTCTTCACTGTGCTTTTCATTTCCAAAAGCTCTAATAACCAAAACTCCAGTTAAATTTTCACGCATTGTTAAATTCAATCTGTCAATCAAAGACTGAATGACCTTAAACTTAGGTAAAACAACTTTCATCAAAACCATAATGACAAGTGTGATGACAATGAGAATCATTAAAATAATCCATGTCATTGATGATGAATGCGTAAAGGCTTTGATTAATGCACCAATTCCCATCATAGGTGCAAACAATACAATTCTCAGTAACATAATCATTAACATCTGAACTTGTGTAATATCATTAGTTGTACGTGTAATTAATGAAGCTGTTGAAAATTTATTAAACTCGCTATTTGAAAAACTTTCAACTTTCTTAAAAACTGCTCGTCTTAAATCTCTCGCAAACCCAGCCCCTACTCTTGAAGATAAAAAGGCTGAAGCCATAGCTGCTAAAGAGCCTAATAAAGCAATGCCTAACATCTTTAACCCAGCTACAAAAATATATTGTGTCTGTATCTGGTCAACATCTGCTCCTAAAGCCATATATTCATTTTTGACACCATTACCTGCAGCGACAAGCATTGTTGATTCACCCATTGTCTCAATTTGGGCATCAATTTTCTCTGTCATCTGATGACGTGTCTGTTCATCCATCATTTCAAAAACCTGATAAATATCCATCCCCTCAGGAATATTTTGAAATTGTTGCTGATATTCCTTTGAATTGGGATCCATTGAATCAATGGCAGAAACCATTAACATAGGTTTTATTAATGCACTTTCTAATTCTTCTGTTTCTTTTTGAGAAAGATCATGAAGTACATAGGCATCCTTTATTTTTGGAAATTTATCTTTTATATCTTGTGATAAATCGTCGTAAGAAGTCAAAGTATAGCTTGATTCAATCGTTTCTTTTTGCTTGTCATCAGCAAAAATCAAGAGATGTTCAAAAGTATCCTGACTATAAACATCACCTATTGATGTATCAAATCCACCAGCTTGTATCCCATTTGTTACAATATCACTCATATAATCTGGTAAGGCCAATTCTGATTGAGATTGAATAAAAACAAATCCAATACACAAAATGATTGGTAACCAAAACTTATATGCAAATTTTCGTAACTTAATCACTTGATTTCCTCCTTTAAATTCCTTTTTATTTTTTTGACAACATTCAAAACAGCCATATAATCTTCATCTGTCATCCCTTTACAGACAATCTGATGTACATGATGAAAATCTTTCTTCATCTCGTCAATGACTGCTTCTCCTTGAGAAGATAAAACAATATAATAATGTCTTTTATCATCTTCATTCAGCTTTCTTTCAATAAGCCCCATATCCACCAATCTTTTGATCCTTACTGAAAGCGTAGCTTCAGTAATACGAAGTTTCTGTGCAATCTCTTTTTGATTCATCTGTTGATGAGCAATCAAAAAAATCAATTTTGCCTGTTCCACTGTTAAATGATGACATTTTTGAGAGGTTAACTTTTGAATCATTTTATGAATCTCTCGCATCTCCTCCATCATTTCACTAAAACAATCATATTCCATCAAATCCCTCCTATTACTTAGCGTACTCATCATTATACTTAGTATACTAAGTATTGTCAATAAAAAAGCGAATCGTTATGATTCACTCTTTATTCTCTCACTTGTCCCTGACCATAGATTTTATATTGATAAGATGTCATTTCCAACAAACCTAATGGTCCTCTGGCATGTAGCTTTTGCGTGCTGATACCAAGTTCCGCACCAAAACCAAATTGTCCTCCATCACTAAAACGTGTCGAAGCATTATGATAAACACATGCTGAATCTATACTATTTAAAAACATATGGGCAGTATCCTGATTTTCAGTAATAATAGCTTCAGAATGTTTAGTAGAATACTGATAAATATGTTCAATAGCCTCTTTTAAACTATCCACAATTTTAACAGCCACAATATAATCGTCATATTCTGTCGCATAGTCTGTTAATGTAGCTAACTGACATGGAATGATCTTTTGAACTTTACTATCCCCACGTATGTCAACACGTTCATGAAAAGCCTCATACAATAATGGTAAATACGTATCCGCTATATCCTGATGCACGAGAATGGTTTCAATGGCATTGCAGACAGATGGTCTTTGAATCTTTGCATTGACAGTGATATCTATGGCCTTTTTCAGATCTGCTTCTTTATCAATATACAAATGACAATTTCCAGCACCTGTTTCAATAACAGGAACAGTTGCATTTTGCACAACATGCTGAATTAAGCCAGCTCCTCCTCGTGGCACGACAACATCCACATAACCATAAGCATGAATCAATTCATCAACCATTTCTCTTCCACCATAGTCAATCAATTGCACACAATCAACAGGTAATGTCTCTTTGATGGCTTCTCGCATAAGCTTTGTTAAAATGCGATTAGAATGCATAGCCTCTTTACCACCTTTTAATACACAGACATTTCCTGATTTGATACATAGACAGGCAATATCAACTGTTACATTTGGTCGAGATTCATAAATGATTCCAAAAATCCCAATAGGAACACGCACTTGTTTAATAAGCAATCCATTAGGTCTTTTGATTTCTCTAATTATACCACCAACTGGATCATCTAAACTTACTAATTTCAAAACATCATCTGCCATTGCAACAATTCTATCTTCATTCAGCAACAAACGATCAACCATCGCATCTGACATTCCTGATGCTTTTGCATGTTCTATATCTTTTTGATTTTCATTGATAATCTCTAAAACATGATCTTTTAAAGCCTGAGCAATCTTTATTAAAGCCTGATTTTTAGATTGCGTATTCATTGTCATCATGTGACGACTAGCCTGTTTTGCCTGTGTCAATTGTTTGAAAAGTTGTTCATTCATGAGATTCACCTCCTAATATAACCATATTATCAGCATGAATCACTTCATCATAATCATAACTTTCCAATATATTTTTAATATCCTGACTATGATGTCCTTTGATTAATGCGATTTCAAAACTTGTATACTGTACAATCCCTTTTGCAATTCTTTGTCCTTGCTGATTCATAACATCCACAACCTGTCCCGCTAAAAACTGTCCATGAACATCACTAATGCCTGAAGGCAATAAACTTTTATGATGCCTTAAAGCTTGACACGCCCCATCATCAACAATAATTTCACCTTTAGATTGTGTTCGATAAGTTAACCAATGAGCTTTCGCATTAAGATGTTTCCCCGTTTTCCCATTAAACCATGTGCCTTCTTCACACTCATCAAAAATATGCAACAAACTCTCTTTCTTTTGACCATTTACAATCACCATATGCTTACCATAATCATTCACAATTTTCGCTGCTTTAATTTTTGTAGCCATACCACCTGTCCCTAATTTTGAAGTTGAACCGGAAGCCATGTTTTCAATCTCTTCATCAATCTGTTCAACATACTTTAAAAGCTGAGCCTGTGGATTATGATGAGGATTATCCGTATATAAACCATCTATATCACTGACTAATATCAATAAATCTGCATCTATCACAGGTACTAACAATGCAGATAAAGTATCATTATCTCCTACTTTAATTTCATCTACTGCCAAAGCATCATTTTCATTCACAATCGGTATAACCCCATAATCAATTAAAGCATTCATTGTATGTGAAAGATTTAAAAGACGTTGACGATGATCAAAATCATCATGGTTCACTAAAACCTGTGCACATTTTAAGTGAAACAGTTGAAATATTTCTTCATAAATCTGCATCAGCTGTGCCTGTCCAATAGCCGCTAAAGCCTGTTTTTGTGGTAACGTTTCAGGTTTTTTCTCTAATTTCATAGCCCCCATTCCAGCACTGATGGCACCTGAAGAAACGACCACAACTGTCATTCCCTGTTCAATTAATTGCGCTATTTGCATCACTAAATACAAAATCTTTTGTTGATCTATATAACCATTGGCATGACACAATGATGATGAACCAATCTTAATAATGACTTTTTTGATATTTTTAATCTCTCTCATGATACTCATTCCTCATTTCCTTATAAAATAAGTATTTTGCGATTTCAAATCTTCCTTTAAAAACTTCAATATATAAAAATAAAGATGTCACAATACAAAACAACATCAAAATATCATTTAAATGTCCAATCCATAAAACAATACAACCAGTTATAACCCAATAACAGGCATGACGTAAAATATATAATATATACAGATGAGCAAATTGAAAAATTCTTGTTTTCATCAATTGAATTGAATAGCTCATACATTCGCTCCATGAAAGTTCTTCTAATTCCATCATATAAGGAACAGGCATAAATAATGCTGTTAAAAAAAGATAAACGGCGATACAGATCAGAATATTACCAACTAGAAATATATTTTGTAAAATCAATGCTATATATTCAAATTGAGGTACAAAATATTCTGTTTGTATTAATGTATTCCCCAATGACGAAAACCATTCAATAGAAAATTCTGGTATCAATTCATGAATTGCCAAAAAAGATGGTAAAAAGCATATAAGCGTACACAAAACAATAATAGCTTTACGCATTAAATATGCAGGAGCTACTTTGGGAAAACAGAAAATACCATTCAATGAATCATGATAATCAAGAACTGGCTTTTCTTCATCAACCAGTTTCATTGCACATTTCACATAACCATGACTTATTGGACATAAAAACAGTGATACAAAAAAAGAGAAAATACCACTTCTTAAATATTGTGCTAAAATTCCAACATATCCAACATAGAAAAATTCAGGAATAACCTGTTTTTTATATTTTTGATATAACTGATTGGATTGTTGTTTAATGACATGAATATCCATAAATCTATCTCCTTGTTGAAAACATTATACACAACTTCCTATCATTTGTAAAAGAAGTTCATGAAAAATTATTTTTCTTCACAAAAAAGGCAGTTGAATACAACTACCTTACTCTTCTACAAATTGTGCATTATATAATTGACTATAAAACCCATTTTGAGCCAATAATTCCTCATGTTTTCCCTGTTCTACAAGGTAACCATCTTTAATGACTAAAATCAAATCAGCATTTTTAATTGTGGATAAACGATGCGCAATCACAAAGCTTGTACGACCTTTCATCACATTTTGCATAGCATCCTGTAATCTCTTTTCCAGTCGTGTATCAACCGATGATGTTGCTTCATCTAAAATCATAATTTGTGGATCTTTTAACATCGCTCTGGCAATCGTCAGTAATTGCTTTTCTCCTTGAGAAATATTATTGGCTTCTTCATTTACAATCATATCATAGCCATCTGGCAATGTTCTGATAAAATGATCCACATTAGCCTGTCTAGCCGCCTCAATCACTTCATCTTTTCTGGCATCTAAACGTCCATAATGTATATTTTCATAAATAGTCCCATGAAATAGCCATGTATCCTGCAAAACCATCCCAAACATAGAACGTAACTGTTCTCTTGGAATCTGTCGAATATCAACACCATCAATGCGAATGCTACCAGAAGTTACATCATAAAAACGTAACAACAAACTAATTAAAGTTGTTTTTCCTGAACCCGTTGGTCCAACGATAGCTACCATCTGTCCACTTTGAATATCAATATTCAAATCGTGTAAAACTTCTTTTTCATGATATCCAAAACAAAGATGATCAAATTGAACATGCCCTTTTGCATGGGTTAAGGTTTGTGGATTTTCAACTGGTTTTTCTTCAGTTTCATTTAAAATTTCAGATATTCTATGTAAAGCCGCAAAAGCCGATTGAATTTGTGAAGATAAATTGCTGACTTGAGATATAGGATCATTAACCTGCCATATATAGCGGACAAAAGCCTGCAATTCTCCTACAAGTATACTGCCATTTAAAACAAATAAGCTCCCAACAAAACCAATTGTTCCAATAACCATATATGTCACAAGAGAAATACATGGCGAAATAATTGATGACATAAATTGGGCCTGAAATGCATTACGATAAAGTGTCTGATTGATATCTTTAAATTTTTTAATAGCATCTTGTTGTTTATTAAACAAAAGAATTTCTCGATAACCACCATACATTTCGGTAATAGCACCATTTAAGTTTCCTAAAGCATCCTGCTGGGCCTGGAATTTCTTTTGTGAACGTTTAACAATAATCTTGGTAATGACCAATGCCACAGGAATAATCAATAAGACAATGCAAGTCATGACAATATGTATACGCACCATCATGACAATAGCTAAAATCAGCATCAATACACCTCTTATGATTTCCGTGAGTGTCTGTTGTAAGGCATTCGAAAGTGTATCTACATCATTTGTAATACGACTTAAAACATCACCATATTTATGTTTGTCAAAATAACTAACAGGTAATTTTCTAATCTTTTCTTGCAGGGCATTTCGCAAATCATGCATAGTTCTTTGAATAGAATTTGTCAAGGCTGTAATTGTGATAGACTGAGATATTGTCTTTAATAAATAAATGCCAAACAACATCACCATAATATGAATCACACGATCAAATTCAACATGTGCTCCTGGCACATTATTCATCATAGCCATCGCATCTTCCATCAATAATGAAGTCATCATTCCTTCAATCATAGGTGCAACAGATAATGCAAAACATGTCACAACAATCATGAATATAGCGATAATAAATCCCCACTTATAGGGCGATAAAAACGGAGAAATCTGTTGGACTGATTTTTTAAATGTCTGCCATTTTTTACTCATAGTTCAATTCCTCCTCACTGAGTTGTGATAAAGCAATTTCATGATAAATAGGACATGTCTGTAAAAGTTCCTTATGTTTTCCATGCCCCACAATTTGCCCCTCATCCAATACAATAATCTGATCAGCATCTTTAATCGTTGAAATTCTTTGAGCAACAATGAAAACAATAGAATGTTGCGTTTCTTCTTTTAAAGCATGACGTAAAATGGCATCCGTTTTATAATCCAGAGCCGAAAAAGAATCATCAAAAATATAAATCTCAGGTTTTCTAATTAAAGCTCTCGCAATACTTAAACGTTGTCTTTGTCCTCCTGAAACATTCGTTGCACTTTCTGTAATCATTTCATCAAAACCATTTGGTTTTTCCATAATAAAATCATAGCTTTGAGAAACTTTAGCAGCATGTTCTAACTCTTCTAAAGTTGCATCAGCCTTTCCATAACGTAAGTTTTCAGCTATCGTTCCTGTAAATAACATAGCTTTTTGAGGAATAAAACCAATTTTATTTCTCAAATCATCAATACGATAATCCTGTATATCAATACCATCAATAAGTATCTCTCCACTACTGATATCATAGAAACGTGGAATCAGATTAATCAGTGTACTTTTACCAGATCCTGTACTTCCAATAAAAGCAATCGTTTCTCCTTCATGGGCTTCAAAAGAGATGTTTTTTAAAACAGCTTCCTCACCATCAGGATAAGCAAAAGTCACATTTCGAAAAGATAAATGATGTTGAGATGTTGAAGACTGTGGTGTTTGTAAAACATGATCTTTAATATCACTTTGCGCTGATAAAACACTCATAATACGTTTCGCTGAAACAGCGGCACGTGGATACATCACAAACACATTACAAAATAACATCATTGAAAACATGGCATGGAAAAGATATTCCTGAAAAGCAATGAGTTTTCCAACCTGCAATGTTCCAGCATCAATCATATGACTGGCTACATAAAAAATAACAAGTGTAACCAAATTCATTAAAAAATAAAAGATGGGCTGTGTTAAAAGCATCAGTTTAAAAATCTTTCTTGTATAACTTGTAAATTCATCATTTGTCTGATTAAAACGAGCTTGTTCATAAGCATCATTATTAAAAGCTCTAATGACCTTTAAGCCTGATAAATTCTCTCTTGTAATACGATTTAAACGATCCAATGATAACTGCTGTTTTTGTGACATTGGTTCTGATATTTTGGCTACAACGATAACCCCTACAACAATCACTGGTAATGTTGCGGCAATAATCAAAGAGAGTTCCAATGATGTACGCATTGTCATAAAAACACTAATGATAACCATAACTGGTGTTAATAAAGCTGTTCTCAAGATGACATTGACAAACAGCTGAATTTGAAAAGCATCATTATTTGTACGTGTAATTAATGATGAAATCCCAAAATGATTAAATTCATGTGGTGAAAATGTTTGAATATGACTAAAAATATCATTTCGCATATCTCTTGTAATAGATGTTGAAATTTTCGCACAACAATATCCTAAAACAATAGTTCCTGCCACCCCAATGATTGAAATCACAATCGCTAGAAACCACATAGAATAAAGATATTCCACATTTTGATTGGTAACCCCATTATCAATCATATTAGCAATGATTGTTGGTAAACCTAATTCAACCAAAGCAAAGCCAAAGACAGATATAATATTTAAAATCAATAACTTTTTATATCTTTTGAGATAATGTAATATAAGTTTCATATAGTTCCCCCTTCCTTTTTAAACAGTATTAATCTTATTATATACTAAATAAAAATAAGAGTATAGCTCTAACATCATTCTATTAAAAAAAGAATATCAACAAGATATTCTTCCTCTTCTTTACTGCTCTATTTCACAAGTGAATGGAGCATCTTTTAATCTGATAAAATAACCTTGATCATGTGAACAAACTGGACATAATTGAGGGGCACGTGTTCCTTCAAAAATAAATCCGCAATTCAGACACATCCAATAACAAGGCTGTTTGGATGCATAAAGTTGTCCATTTTCCAACAACGTCGCCATTTTTTCAAAACGATCACCATGTGTTTTTTCAATTTCAGCAATATTGAAAAAATCCTGTGCAATCTTATGAAAACCTTCTTCTTTTGCAATCGCTCCAAAATTCTGATAGACATCTTCATATTCTTCATATTCATTATGTCTGGCACTCTTTAATAATGATAAGACATCATCATAAGTATCAACAGGATATCCTCCATCAATCACAATCGTTTCACCTGTTAACTCTTTTAAATGATTGTAGAAGATTTCAGCATGTTCCTTTTCCTGATTGGCTGTAAAATAGAAGACATCTGCCAACATATGATGACCTTTTTTGGCTGCCAATCCTCCTGCAAATGTATAACGATTTCTCGCTTGTGATTCACCTGCAAAAGCACGCATTAAATTATCTTTTGTCTGACTATTTTTAAAATCCATATTTTCACCTCATCAAGAGTATGGACATTATTTTCATAAACATTCGCTATTTTTTATTTTTATTTTGAATCCACCTCATAATAAGTGTTGAAAATTTTGTCAGCATCCAAACAATGATGACCATCCATAAAATCCATGCAAAAATACCAATCATATCAATTTGAACCCTAGCCAGATATAATTGCTTGCCTATCCCATGTTGGGCTGAAACAAAAACCTCTGCCATGACACCGACTTTAAAACTTAATGGTAAACATGTCTCAACAGCTGATAAAATATAACCTTTAATCAATGGTAAATAGGCATAACGAAGATTATAGTACAAAGGATGATGATACAAGGTGATGATATCCTGTAAATCACTATCAATATGCATCATTCCATGCATAGTATTGAAATAAAAGATCGGCATTAACATAAAAAAGATAATCAGTAATAAAGATAAATCACTATCAACCCATACCAGTAATATAAGCATATAGCCAATTTGTGGAATAGTCTGAAGTAAAGTCATTATCGGCTGTAAATACTGACGAAAGGATGAATAAAGACCACTGAATATGCCTAAAGTGATTCCCACTAGCATAGCCACAACAAAACTGATGAGAATACGAATCATTGTATAGAAGATAGCGATATAAAATGACTTGTTAAACAAATAACTGCCCATACGCATCAAAACATCACCAGGAAATGGCAAGATGACTTCCTTTTGAATCATCCAGGAAGCCATCTGCCATAAAATAAGGAGAATAAAAACTGTCGTTAATTTTCTTTTCATGATACTAACATATCAGAGCTATAAGTGATGTTGAAGAGTTCAAGGAACTGTTTGATTTCATCTTCACATTGATGTGCTTCAACATAATGGACATTTTGACGTTCAATAGAGGCCACTGTTATATCAACACTAGGCAAACCTAACTGATCAATACCAATACTTTCCAGTTTTTCTTTTAAATCAGGATAATTGTTTTCTGTAAAATCTTGAATAGCCTGGAATAATTCATCATTTTGATATCCTTCTTTGACAAACATGGCTGCTTGAGGATATCCTTGTGTTCCATACTCTTTTTGTAAATCAACAAGAACAGATAAATTCATTCCTGATTGCTTCGCTTTCGCAATAGTCGCACTGGCAAGAGGTTCAGCCAGCATTCCTACTTCCACCTGTCCTGATAATAATTTTTGTTGAACAAGTGTTGCTGATGAATAATAATGTGGTTCAAGCTGTGTTTGAATATCAACTGTTTCTACAATCTTTTGAGGCACTGCTCCTTCTCCAAACAAAGCTAACTCTCCTGTTTTTTCGAGGGCATCTTGTGATGTTCCTACATAATAAAGATTTCCCCATGTCAATACACTCTGTAAACGATAATCTGTTTGTCCTTTAGCAATCAACTGTGTCCCTAAATTAATAGGCGCTATAATGATGTCATATTCACTATCAGCTTTTGTCAATTCAGCAATAAGCTGATCAGTTCCATCAACCAACTGAATATTCCCATCTTTTGTAATGTTTTCATATTCACCTACCAGTGCAAGTGAAGGCGCTCCAGTTGGACATAAAATATGAACAGCACTCCTTTCCTGATGACATCCCACCATCAATAAACTTGTCATCATACATAAACATATATTCATTAACTTCTTCATAAAAGCCTCCACCAATTATTTAAATCTTGCTTTTTTAGTATAGTGAGTATGAAGCAAGTGATGAGCCTTTTCGCTATTTGGTTCACCCAAATAGTTTTTATATAAATTCTGTATTTGTGAATTCTTATGTGATTTACGTACAGGTAATGAAATATCTTCATCATATAAAGCTTTGGCTCTGGCCTGTTTGAAATTAAATCCACTATTTCTAATCGTTGCATTGACATATGGTTGTCCACCACCATTAATGCAGCCACCTGGACATCCCATAATTTCAATAAAGTGATATGGAGAAACACCATTTCTAATATCATCTAATAGTGGTTTAGCAAGTGCCATACTTTGCGCAACAGCAACTTTTAGCGTCTGTTCACCAATTTTAATTGTTGATTCTTTTACTCCTTCTACCCCTCTAACAGCATGATAATCAATCATGGAAAGGTCTTCATGAGCTAAGATATCAGCTACTGTTCTTAAAGCAGCTTCCATAACACCGCCACTGGCCCCAAAAATAACGCCTGCACCACTATATTCACCAAAGAGATCCTGATCAAAATCATCATCTTTTAAATCTCTAAAATTAATACCAAACATCTTGATAAGTTTCGCAAGTTCTCTTGTTGTTAAAACAGCATCGACATCCTGATATGGAGATGTTTTATTCTCAGCTCGCTGTTTTTCACCCTTTTTAGCAACACAAGGCATAATAGAAACCACATAAATATCACGTGGGTCAATTCCCTTTGCCTCAGCATAAACAGATTTTACCATTGCTCCTAGCATCATGTGTGGTGATTTACAAGTAGAAAGATGATCAAGTAAATCTGGATACTCATGTTCAACATAGTTGACCCATCCTGGACTACAAGATGTAATCATTGGTAAAGTGCCCTGATTTTGTAGTCGATTTAAAAATTCATATCCTTCTTCCATGATTGTTAAATCTGCACCAAAATTCGTATCATAAACTTTATCAAATCCAACTAATTTTAAGGCATGTACCATTTTTCCAGTCACTCTTGTGCCAATTGGCATTCCAAATTCTTCACCTAAAGCTCCACGCACTGCTGGTGCGGTTTGTACAACAACATGCTTTTGTGGATCATTTAAGGCTTCAATGACATAATGAATTTCTTCTTTTTCATGCAAAGCACCAACAGGGCAGACATTAATACATTGTCCACATTGCATACAATTGACATCATCAAAGCTTTTATCATAAATAGGCGCAACCTTGGTTTTAAAACCACGATTCATATAACCTAAAACACCTAATCCCTGAACTTTCGTGCATGTTTCAACACAACGTCCACACAAAACACATTTAGATGTATTTCTCACAATACCTGGTGATACGGTATCAAATGTTGGTTCACTCTTTTCACCAGCAAATGCATCTTCTCTGACACCAAGTTCCTGACACAAACGCTGTAATTCGCAATTGGTATTACGAATACATGACAAGCAGTCTTTAGAATGATTAGATACAATCAGTTCTACAACTCTACGTCTGGCATCCAAGGCACGTTGCGAATTGGTTTTAATGACCATACCATCACGCACAGGATAAACACAGGCCGCACATAATGTCTTGGCACCCTCTACCTCTACTTGACAGACACGACAGGCTCCTGTTCCAGTGACATCTTTTAAATAGCACAAAGTAGGAATATGAATGCCATTATTTTTGGCAGCTTCAAGAACTGTCTGTCCTTCATAAGCTTCAACTTCTCTATTATTAATTGTTATTTTTATTTTTGACATATCTACACCTACTTTCTTTCTATGACTTTAAAGTGACATGCTTTCATACATAGACCACAGCGAATACATTTTTCTGGATCAATTTCAAAGGCTTCTTTTCCAATCTTTCCACTAATAGCCCCCACAGGACATTGTCTTGCACAAAGACCACATTTACGACATTCATCTTTATTAATTTCATAACGAAGCAATTTCTTACATACTCCAGCAGGACAGCGTTTATCCACAATATGAGCGATATATTCATCTCTAAATTGTGTAATGGTTGAAAGAACTGGATTAGGAGCTGATTGTCCAAGTCCACAAAGAGCTGTATCTTTAATAGTCATCGCTAATGTTTCAAGCTCATCCAATGTTTCCATTGTTCCCTGACCATCACAGATCTGTTCAAGCAATTCTAACATACGCTTTGTTCCCACACGACATGGTGTACATTTTCCACATGACTCATCAACGATAAAGTCCATATAGAATCTCGCTACATCCACCATACAGTTATCTTCATCTAAAACAATCATTCCACCAGAACCCATCATAGATCCTAATTTAACAAGTTCATCAAAACCAATAGGTGTATCTAATTGGTCCTCAGTCAAACAACCTCCAGATGGCCCTCCTGTCTGAACAGCTTTAAAACGCTTATGATTTGGACATCCTCCACCAATTTCATAAATCACTTCACGAAGCGTTGTTCCCATTGGGACTTCAACCAATCCTGTATTGGTAATTTTTCCACCCAAGGCAAAAACTTTTGTACCTGGTGATGATTCTGTACCTATAGAGCGGAACCAGTCAGCACCATTTAAAATGATTTGCGCAATATTGGCAAAGGTTTCAACATTATTGATAATCGTTGGTTTTCCCCAAACCCCTTTATGGGCTGGAAATGGTGGTTTAGAAACAGGCATTCCTCTTTCACCCTGAATAGATTGAATCAAAGCTGTTTCTTCTCCACAGACAAATGCCCCTGCTCCTAAACGAATTTCCAAATCAAAATCAAAACCAGAATCAAAAATATTATTTCCTAATAATCCTAATTCTTTAGCTTGAGCAATCGCTGTTTTTAAACGTTCTACTGCAATAGGATATTCGGCACGAATATAAATATATCCATAATGCGCTCCTATCGCATAGCCTGCAATAATCATGGCTTCAATCACACTGTGAGGATTTCCTTCCAAAATAGAACGATCCATAAAAGCACCAGGATCTCCTTCATCGGCATTACAAATGACATATTTTTCTTCACCAGGTTCATCAAGCGCAAACTGCCATTTTAAGCCCGTTGGAAAACCTCCTCCACCACGTCCTCTTAGACCACTCTTTTTAATCACATCGACAACTTCCTGAGGTGTCATTTGTGATAAAACCTGTCCTAATGCAAAGTAACCATCCTGTCCAATATATTCTTCAATATTTTCAGGATCAATGACACCACAGTTATGCAAAGCAACACGCTTTTGTTTGGCATAAAAACGTGTATGATTAATATCATAAATTTCTTTTGTTTCCTGATCAGCCTCATTCAACATAAGGCGCTGAACAGGTCTTCCTTTATAAAGATGTTCCATAACGATTTCTTTCACATCTTCTTTTTTGACACCTTTATAAATAATATTATCTGGATAAATGGAAATATTAGGTCCTGCCCCACATAAACCTAAACATCCTGTTCTTAAGACTTCTATTTCTCGATCAAGTCCCATTGATTTGATTTCTTTTTCAAATTCTTCAATTAATTCGCCTGAATTTCCAATTGTACAACCGGTTCCAGCACAAACTAAAACTTGTGTTCTCTTATATGGCATTTTCTACCCTCCTATTTTGAATATTGTCCGACTGTATATTCTTCAATCACTTCTCCATGTATCAAATGACGTAAAACAATGTCCTTTGCTTTCTTAGCATCAATCAATACATAAGTTGTCTTATGATTATCTTTATCAAAGACTTCTACAATGGGTTCTAAAGCACACATGCCAATACAGCCAGTCTGCATAACCGTTACAGGTAAATGGGCTTTTGCGACTTCTTCAACAAGTGTATTTAAAACAGGTCGTGCTCCGGCCGCAATACCACAAGTGGCCATACCAACGACAACACGATAATCCTGATCACCACTGCCACGCATAGCCATTTTCTCTTTAGCCTCATATCTAATCTTCTTTAATTCATCTAATGACTTCATTTCCACATACCCTCCTTTATATAATCTTTTAACCAAAGTATAATCTCAGGTTGATTAATAGGAACATCCTCAAGCAATTCTTTAATTTCCTGTGTATCTAAAACAAATTCCCTATCATCTTCCTGGTAACGAAAACAATAATCTATATGTTCATCATATTGAAGTAAGGAAACAACTGTTTCCACTAAATCTCCCATTGGTGGTGTATCAATATGATTTTTGACATACTCACCAATAATCGTTGTTCCTTTGTTTTCTTTTGAATCAATAAAGAAATATCCACCGGTCATTTCCACACTTTCTTTAAACATTGGAATTCCTAAACCAATAGAACGTGTTGTTCGTGTTGTATAAAAAGGATCAATCACTTTTTGTAATGTGTCATGATTCATACCACAACCATCATCACGAACTTCAATATGAATTTTATTTTCTTTTTGACTATTCACAATCCATATGTGTATCAAATGAGCACCAGCACGTATAGAATTTTGAACAATATCTAAAATAGTCATAGCGATTTCTTGCATATTCTTTGACTCCATAATCTCTTTAATTTATCTTCATCAATGGTATATATAGGTTCTTGAATATCTTCCAATTGATGAGCATCACTATTGATAAAAACATATTCATCTTTAACATTTGGACACAGTTTTTTTAAATCACGATATTCCTTTAAGCATGTCACTTCGATACCATCATAGTCTAAGTCTTCTGGTATGCCATGATAAACTTCATAAATGCCATATTTTTGAGCCAGTACATGCGCTAAAATAATAATCCCTTGAAAACGATGAATAGCTTCTACAATTTCATAAATATTTAAACGTAAAGAATTCAATAATAAATATTGTTCTTCATCTTCAATCTCATCATTGACATCAAATATATATTGATGGCCATAATATTGGCGATCGTTTTCTTGTTTGATAAGATGCTGTTCTATCCACTGTTGAATAGGTTTTAAATCTGTGCCTCTTTGAAAATACGCTAACATATGAATGTTTTCAATGCTTTGTAATTCTACACCATGTATAAAGTTGATCTTTCCTTCTAATATAGGACTTTGAATCACTTTTTCTAAATAATATTGTTGTTTTAAAGAATTATGATCAGTAATCGCAATAAGATCTAACCCTTTGATATAAGCCATATTGAAAATATTATGAATTGTCATTGTGTCATCACTGCAAGGCGACAAGGCAGAATGAATGTGTAAATCATAATACATACTATAAACCTAAAGCTATCAGCTCTTTAGCAAGATGAAAAGCATCCTGTTGACTGACAAATAATGGAATTTGTAGATCCGTTGCTTTTTGAATCGTTTGCCTGTCAGGATAGTTATTTTGAACAAAGACAATTCCTGCAAAATCATGCAATTCAGCAATCGCAATCACATTCAAATGCTTTTGTACAGTTAACCACAACATACCTTCTTGACCACTTGCCATGACAACACTCAATAAATCACCAATATAAACATCCTGAATATCCTGATTGAAAGAAACATCATTAATAGATTGTAAAGGTAATTGTAATATCTCTTTGACTTTCATCATTTCACCTTCTTTTTGACACGACACAATGAATCATCCACTTCTCCACTGGCAATGCGCATAGCCAGACTACGGCAATTGGCAAAGCCACAGCTGCCACAGTCGTATTGTGGCAAAGTTTCTAAAATGGCATTGACTTTATGAAACCAGGCCATACGTTCTTTAAAAGTTTGTTTTTGTTCATTGACACGACGCTTTTTAAAATATTCATTATGTTTTAATGCAACAGCAGGTGCATCACATTGAGATACCATACTTTCAATACGAAAACGTCCTTCAAATGGGTTATTCCATAAATAATAGCCACCAATACACCCCTGATAACAATGATACAAGGCAATCAGCTGAATATGTTTTAACTGATCAAATTCAATCAAATCTAAAACCATACGAATCTGAGATAATCCTTCAACACTCATCACAGATAAACGATGATCACCAAATAAATCACTGACATTACTTTTGATACCATCTGCGTTTATAGTCATCTCTTCCTTGCCTTTCCCTTTTCGTTTATTAAAATGAGGAAACATTCTAGAAATACTCAAAGCATAATCAATCTGTGAATCCATTTTCCCAAGCGGTTCTTTCGCAAGTGTTAATTTACCTACACATTCACAGAGTGAAAAGATTCCTATATCTTTTCCCTTGTATTTTTCTCTTAAACGTTTAGCCGCAATTTCGACTGGATAATCATAAGGCAATAGATGATCAATCAATGTTGGATATTCCTGCTTAATTAATCTGTTAATGGTTGGACAAAATGATGTCAGCATCACCTGGGATGAGTTTAAACTATCCTGTAATGCCTGTTGATAAAGTTGTCCTTCAATATCACTATATTGAACAACTTCATCAAAATGAAATTCTTTTATCGCATAAACAAAATCTTTAAGTTCATCGAATTTTTGGAAATCTGAAAGTATTGATGTTGGTATTAATGCAATATTATACTCATGTTGTTGAAATGCTTTTTCCAGATTGACTTCTCTTATTCTTAACTGTTTATGTTGACATGATTGAACACAGACATGGCAATGAATGCAGTGTGTATCATCAATTACAACTTTTCCATTGATAATAGATATAGCTTCTGTAGGACACGATTTGACACATTTAATACAACTTGTGCAGTGATCACCTAAAAAATGGATAACAGGTTTCATTGAAATGTCATGCGAATATGTGTTCCCTCTTTTGAAGATGTCATCTCAAAAGAAGAAGCTACACTTTTCATATTATATAATCCCATACCTGCACCAAATCCCAGTGATCGTGCTTTTGCAGAAGCGGTTGAATAACCTGGCTTTTGTGCTAATTCAAGATCTTCAATTCCTGGTCCTATATCATCAAATAAGAGCTGAATCAATCCCTCATCATCAATTTCAAAAGTAACTGTACCACCATCAGAATGGATGACAATATTCATTTCTGCTTCATAACAGGCAATTGCGACAGCTTTAAGAACAATGCGATCAATACCAATAGATTTGAGAGTTCTTTTAATATCTGTAGAAACTTTTCCAGCATCTTCATAATTATCTTTTTCTACCTGATAAACTTTTTTCATTATCTCATTCCTTGTCTATAAAGTTGTCCACATACCTCAAACATTGTCTGATTCGTTTGAAAGATATTGATATGCAAATCTTTTGCTGTTTCGATAATATGACAATCAATCGGTTTTCCTCTTACAAAAAGAACAGTATCTAAATCAAGTACTTCGGCAGTTCTTAATGACTGAACATTAGAAAGACCCGTTAAAAACAAAACATCCTCAGTTTCATTTTTCAATAATGCTAAAGCATCAGACATTAAATCTGTCGCAAAACCTTTGTCATAATTTTTTTCATAAATATTTTCATCAGCAATATAAATGACCCTGGCATCCAGCATATCAATAATGTCTTTCATCAACATAGTTCTTCTTCCTTTAAGTAATCAAGAATCAGCATTTTCAAATCTTCCAGTTGTTTTTGACATCCAAATACAGTGCCATCAACACTGACAACAGGAGCTAAACCACAGGCTCCAACACAACGTGTGGCATCAATGGAAAATAATCCATCTTCACTTGTCGAATTGACTTCACATTCTGTCATTTCACAGAGTAAATCCAAAATCGTTTGAGCACCATTGACATAACAAGCTGTTCCCAAACATACAGAAATGATATGTTTACCTTTTGGTTCTGTTGTAAACTGTGAATAAAATGTCACAACACCATAAACTTTAGAAACGGGAACATTTAATGCTTCAGCTATTTTTTCCATTGCTTCAAAAGGAATATATCCAAGTTCATCCTGAATATCATGAAGCATTAATTTCATGGGACCACGCTCATCTTTATGCTTATCAACAATAGCGTCAATTTTATCTAAATACTCTTGTTTTAAACCACCCATACACATACTCCTTTCTTCTTCATATGTTCATTATAACATAGTTTGAAAGCGCTTAACATTAAATTTATTTGTTTATCAAAACAAAAAAAGATTATCAGAATCACTAATAATCTCCTCTTTGATGAAATTCTTTTTTATTACCACTGATTTGATGTCTTTCTCTCAATTTCTCTTCTATATCCTCAACCTGAATACCTTGTTGATACATCAAAACCAATACATGATAAAATAAATCACTGATTTCACCAATTAATTCTTCTTGATTGTTGTTTTTTGCTGCAATAATTGTTTCACTGGCTTCTTCGCCTACTTTTTTACAGATTTTATCAACACCCTGTTCCAATAAATAATTTGTATATGATTTTTCAATAGGATGTACCTGTCGATCTGCAATGACATCATAAACTTCATGAAAAATATTCTTTTCAAAAATGTAAGGTATGACTTCCTGAAAGAAACATGAATAGGCTCCAGTATGACAGGCTGCTCCAACCTGTTCAACCAGAATCAGTAAAGTATCCTCATCACAATCTAAATACATCCCTTGAATATATTGGAAATGTCCAGATGTTTCTCCTTTATGCCAAAGTTCCTGACGTGAACGTGAATAAAAATAAGTTTCTTTGGTTGTCAACATTCTTTCATAGGCCTCTTCATTGACATAAGCTAACATCAATACATCCTTTGTTTTGACATCTTGTACAATCGCTGGGATTAACCCATTTCCTTTTTCAAAATCTGGTTTCATCAATTCTCAATTCCTCCTTACTGGAATGTGATGACTGGCACATAATGCTTTCACATCATCAATAGTCGCTTCCTGATAGTGAAATAAAGAAGCTGCCAAGGCCCCATCACAATTTGTTTTTTCAAATACTTCCACAATATCTTCCTGATTCCCACACCCACCACTGGCTATGACGGGAATAGAAACAACATCAAGGACTGCATTTAACATATCAATATCAAATCCATCACGGGTTCCATCTTTATCCATAGATGTCAATAAAATCTCACCAGCTCCCAGCTGCTCACATTGTTGAACCCATGTGATTAAATCCAATCCCGTATTTTTTCTACCACCAGCCATATAGACATCATAACCACTTCGATCATCACGCATCTTGGCATCAATTGCTACAACGACACACTGCACACCAAATTCATCTGCAGCCTGTTGAATCAATTGTGGATTTAAAATCGCTGCTGAATTGATAGAGACTTTATCTGCTCCACTGGATAAAATCATACGAAAATCATCTAAAGTACGAATACCCCCACCGACAGTTAATGGAATCGACAATTCACTGGCTGCACGTTGAATGAGATCTTTGATAATATCACGATTTTCATAAGTCGCTGTGATATCTAAAAAAACAACTTCATCAGCACATTGTTCATCATATCTTTTCGCAATTTCAATAGGATCACCCACATTTTTTAATCCTACAAAATTCACTCCTTTGACAACCATACCATCTTTAATATCTAAACAGGGAATGATTCTTTTGGCAAGCATGATATCACCTCTTTCAAGTCAATCTGACCTTCATAATAAGCTTTTCCAACAATACAGCCATAATAACCTTGTCTGGCTGCTTCCAAAATATCTTCAGCTCCTTTTACACCGCCAGAAACAATGCAATGTAAAGATGTTGTGTCTTTGATTTTTTGATAGATGGGAAATGATGGTCCCTGTAATGTACCATCTTTAGAAATATCTGTACACACAATATATTGAACTCCCATTTTTTCTAATTCCTGTAAAAAATCTAAGTAGTATATCTGTGTATTGACAAGCCATCCTGAAGTCGATACAAATCCATCTTTGATATCCACGCCCACAACAATACGTTTAGCTCCGTATTTCTTTAAAGCTGTTTTTAAAAATTCAGGATTTTCAATAGCTGCCGTACCTAAAATCACACGGTCAATCCCTATTTTTTCTAAGTATAGTTCTACCGTATCCATCGTTCGAATGCCACCACCGACTTCAATAGGAATAGAGATGGTCTGACGAATTTTTTGAATTGTTGAAAGATTTGTTGTTGTCCCATCTTTAGCTCCATCTAAATCTACTACATGTAAATAATTGGCTCCCATATTCTGAAACTGTAAAGCCAGTGTTTCTGGTGATGAAGAATAGACTGTTTTTTGTTGATAATCACCTTTATATAAACGCACTGCCTCACCATCTTTTAAATCAATTGCTGGAATAATAATCATTGCACCATCTCCTTAAACGCTAATAAAATTTTTCTTCCAACTGCACCACTTTTTTCAGGATGGAACTGACATCCCATGACATGATCTTTTGCAACAACAGCCGTAATCTTGGCTTGGCCATATTCACAACAGGCAATGAGTTCATCATCGGTTGGATAAGCCATATAAGAATGAACAAAATAAACATAATCCCCATTTTTTATATTTTTCATTAAGGGATGATCTTGTGTGAGAATCAGTTCATTCCATCCCATATGTGGGATTTTGGCCTGCACATCCATCAGTTTGACTTCTCCCTTTAAAAAGCCTAATCCTTCCGTTGGAGTCACTTCATAACCTTTTTCAAATAAAATTTGCATTCCTAAACAGATTCCCAATATTGGAATACCCGCTTCTTTTCTTTCTTTTAAAATATCAATCAGATCATATTTCTTTAAATGTTCCATCGCTACTGGAAATGTTCCTACACCAGGCAGTACAATTCCTTTGGCCTGTCGAATCACATCGTGATCTCGACTCACCACAACATCCATACCAAGTTTCAAAAAAGCATTTTGCACACTCATTAAATTTCCAACATGATAATCAATAATCACAATCATCTTATAAAACTCCTTTTGATGACACAATCTGATCTTGATGATTTTCATCAATCATGACTGCCTGTTTTAATGCACGTGCAAAGCTTTTAAACATCGCTTCAATAATATGATGTGTATTTTCACCATAGCTTTCATGAATATGCAAAGTCATCATAGCATGATCACTGACTGCTTTAAAAAACTCTTTTGTCATCTCCGTTTCATATTGACCAAGTTTCATACAAGGCAATTGTGCATGATAAACAAGGTAAGGACGACCACTTAAATCAAGTGTTGTTGTGACGAGTGCTTCATCCATGACAATAGCCATTTGACCATAGCGATAAATGCCTTTTTTATCACCTAATGCTTCTTTGATACATTCCCCTAAAACAATTCCTAAATCTTCTATTGTATGATGACTATCTACGTTTAAATCACCATGACAAATCACTTTTAAATCAAAACCACTATGGAAAGCCCATAATTCAAGCATATGATCCATAAATCCAATACCTGTATCAATTTGAGCTATCCCTTGCCCATCTAGATTTAAGGACATATCAATAGATGTTTCTCTTGTTTCACGCTTTATTTGACTTTTTCTCATATGTATCCTCCTCAAATCTCACTGCAACACTATTGGCATGTCCGTCTAATCCTTCTTTTTTGGCAAATGTGATGACATCATCTTTCAATGCTTCTAAAGCTGCTTTTGGATAATAACTGTATGATGAGTATTTCACAAAATCATAAACACCTAAAGCACTATAAAATTTAGCTGTTCCTCCGGTTGGTAAAACATGATTTGTTCCTGACATATAATCACCAAGTGGTTCTGGTGTATATTCACCTAAAAATATAGATCCAGCATTATGAATCAGTGGTAAAGTATTCATTGGATTTTCTACAAGCACTTCAAGATGTTCAGGCGCAAACTCATTAGAAACCTGAAAAGCTTCTTCAATCGAATTCACAATAAATGCTCCACCATAGTTCTGTAACGATTCTTCAATAATTTCTGTTCTTGGTAATAACTGTATCTGTCGTTTCAACTCTTCATTGACCTTTTCAACAAGTGAAGACGATGTTGTGACCAAAAGAGCACTGGCTAAACGATCATGTTCTGCCTGACTCATTAAATCGGCTGCAATATATTTAGGATTGGCTTTGTCATCTGCCACGATTAAAATCTCACTAGGTCCAGCAATCATATCAATGTCTACTCGGCCATAACAGCATTTTTTAGCTGTCGCTACATAAATATTGCCTGGTCCGACAATTTTATCAACTTTTGGTAAGGTTGCTGTTCCTATCGCAACTCCAGCAACACCATGAGCGCCCCCTACCTTATAAATTTCATCAATCCCACAAACATAGGCTGCTGCTAGAATGCTAGGATTCACTTTTCCATCAGCTTTTACTGGCGTGATGATAATCAGGTTTTGAACTCCTGCAAGCTTTGCAGGAATTGCATTCATCATAACAGTTGATGGATACGTTGCTGTTCCTCCTGGTACATATAAAGCCACTTTTTCTAAGCCTCGTACCAATTGTCCCATCATGACACCATTTTCCTTATATAATGACCACGATTTGTCCACCTGATGTTGATGAAAAGCTATTAACTGTTCTTTAGTACGCTCTAAAATACGCATAAAGTCTTTACCAACACTTGTGACACCATCCAAGATTTCTTGTTTTGAGACAATCAAATCTTTAGGATTATCAATCATGAAACCATCTAAATCTCGACAATATTTCATTAATGCCTGATCTCCATTTTTTTCAACATCCTCAATCATATTCATAACAGTATCATTGACCTGTTTGGTCATTTCAGTTTTACGTGATGAAAACTTTTGCACAACATCCTTAAACTGCCCTTGTAAATCATAAACTTTTAACATCTTGTTACTCCCCTTTCAATTTATAAATCAAATCAAAGATTTCTTCTTTTTTAAATTTTAAACTCACTTTATTGACAATCATTTTTGTAGAAATATCACTGATTTTTTCAATAACCTCTAAACCATTGGCTTTAAGCGTTGAACCTGTTTCTACAATATCCACAATAGCATCACTTAATCCCACAACAGGCCCCAGTTCTACTGAACCTTCCAGCTTTATGATTTCAACATCTTCCTGTTTTTGATTGAAATAGTCCTTAGCCACTTTGGTATATTTAGAAGCAATACGTTTACGACGATGAAAAACTTTATCTTTGTAACCAGGATAAGCTGCGACTGCAAAATAACATTTTCCAATATCCAAATCCAGCATTTCATAATAATCCTGAAAATCACTATCTTCTAAAGTATCTTTTCCTACAAAACCAACATCAACGATCCCATGTTCTAAAAAAGTCAAAACATCATTGGCTTTCGCAAAAATCATTGATAAACCATCAGGAGTTTCAATCATGAGTTCACGGTCTTTATGAAAAATAGGTTCCATATCAAATCCCTGTTTTGATAACAATTGACAAACCTGCTTTTCAATACGCCCTTTTGTAATGGCTATTTTTATCATGCTTCTTCCTCCTTTTCTAAAGCTTTGAGAATATGACTTAAATCATAACTAAATCCAATTGCAGGAACCTGCCTTTGAAAATGATTCATGAGTTTATCATAACGTCCACCATTCATAATAGGTTCAGCACTATAAGGCGAATACCCCTTTAACATAATACCTGTATAATATTTCATCATTGGCGTCATAGCTAAATCAAATGTTAAAATGTCTTTCATCTTTGATTGTTGATATAAATGAATGCACTCTTCAATAGCCTCTTTTAATAATGGATCATCTATCAGTGATTGAACCTGATATAAAACTTGAATATCACCAAAAGCTTGAGGTAACATCAACAACAAATCATGGAGATGACTATCAAAATGATGACTCTCTACAAAGTCTTTCATAGCACTTAAATCACGTCTTTTTAATATATTGACGAATTTCTCATCATCCACTATTTCAACTAAACGGTTATAAAATTGAGCCGATCCCATTTCAATGCGTAATGTCTTTAATCTTAAACACTGCATTGTTTCTAAAACAAGCTCTAAGCATTCTAAATCTCCCGCAACACCTGCTTTTCCAAGCAATTCAATACCTGCCTGAAAAAATTCACTGCTTCTTCCTTTATGTCTTTTTTCTTTACGATAAACCTTCCCAAAATAACAATATCTTTTTTCACCATTTTCTTTTTGTGAACTATACAATCTTGCTAGTGGAACTGTAAAATCCACTCTCAATGCCACTCTTTTGCCTTCATAATTGATATATTGAAACATCTTTTCTTCATCAATTCCAATATCCATATCATTATAAAGTTCCACATATTCAAATGATGGCATTAAAACTTCTAAATAGCCATGTTCAACAAAAATATGTCTTAAATCATTTTCAATATCTCTTAACTTAGACACATTATTCATAATGGCATCAATACTTTCTTCAGGTATTAAATATTTAAACTCTTCCATGTCAATCCCCCTTTAACAAAAAAGACGAGTCTTAATGACTCGTCCAAACCTTCTATAAGTCATTAGATACACCCATTTATAAAGTATATGCAAAACGGGCTGTATCTTTCATAGATATAACCCTAAGTGTTCCAATGGTGATGGCGATGAAATTGTTGATTTAAAATTGTTTTTTTCATAAATATCACCTCATTTTTTATCATTTTAACACACTTTGATAAATAAAAAAAGAATTTTTTGAAAATTCTTTTTTTACCATGCATTTTCCACAACCTGATAACCATCAATACGATAAAGATAGTCAGTTGTTTGACGTGTTTCATATTCACCATTATAAATTTTCCATAACGACTCATCAACACCTTCTATTTACGGTTCTATCTTATAACTCATAAAAAACCATTCATCTATACGATTTGTTTTTAGACACCTTAAGAACACCCAAGAAATCCTGCTAGAACCTAAATAGATTATAAATTTCAAATTCTATATTTTGCTTTAGAAGAGAAAAGAACAAACAAAAAGTGAATCACCATCTGATCCACTTTTCAAAACCATATAATCATTTCATAACCATCTGATA